>ENA-UPAD01000104-UPAD01000104.1-bioreactor-metagenome-genome-assembly--contig:-NODE-104-length-128295-cov-307.658437_pt1 | contig 128295 bp, 106 predicted proteins | sample MGYA00238179_ERZ772710 | MGnify/ENA primary metagenome ERZ772710 (study PRJEB29004, sample SAMN07631245) | bioreactor metagenome | isolation source: Switchgrass digestor | place: USA: Dartmouth...
AGTGGCTTAAAAAACCCTACTTTTTCAGTGGTTTCGAACCGTCCCCTGTTCTAGATGGGGAAGCCTAACTTTTTCATTACTTCCACAAGCTTTTGAGTATCGATAGGTTTTGCGGCATATGCCTGACATCCGCTTTCAAAGGAATCGAATACGTTTTTTACATCATTCAGAGCAGTGGTCATTATTATCTTAACCCTGTCCTTTTCTTCAATTCCCCGCTCTTCTTCCATTTCACGAATATTTCCATCTTTGGCATCATTATATCCAGGCAAATAAGGTCATACGGCATTCCTTCATCATAGGCCATAGAAAAAGCCTCCAATGTTTCTTCTCCATCAATGGTCATGTCACATTCACCATAGTTGGATAAAAACTTGTACAAAAACTTTCTGCTGGCAAAATCATCTTCTGCAATAAGTACCCTCATTTTAAACACCTCTCTAATCCTTTGTTTTTAACTCTTTGCAAAGTAAGTCATAGTAAGTTTTTATTGCTTCAAAATCATTCCTTCTTGCCAAAAGCTGCATTTTAAAAGCCAAACTTTTTACTTTGCTGTTTTCTTTGCGGTTTGCAACTTCTTTTATTTTAGCTGCAATCTTTTCAATCAATTCCGCATTACCGGCCCCAATGGCATTGTTCAATTTATTCAAATACTTGTCATATCTGTTTTCAATCTCACCTTTTAATAGTTCCTCCAAGTTCTCGTCACAATTTTCCAAATATGTGTTTATATCCTCTATAACCAATGTGCTAAAATTATGCTGAATTTTTTTCATACCGAGGTCTTCTTTCTGCACTTCGTCATTTTGATTGGATTGTTTTGCTGTAAGCCACACTGTGAATGAGAAAACACTTCCCTTGTTTTTCTCACTTTCAACATAAATTTCACCATTCATCATTTCAACCAATTGCTTGGATATAACAAGTCCTAAGCCGGTTCCACCATATTTTCTGGTTATGGAACCGTCAACCTGACTGAAACTCTTAAACAGCCTCTGCATTTCTTCTTCACTGATACCGATTCCGGTATCCGACACGTCAAACCTTATTAAAAGTTTTTCACCATTTTTTCGGACAATGTATGCCGATATGTCAACCATTCCGAAATCGGTAAACTTAATGGCATTGGAAATTAAATTGTTTAACACCTGCTGAATTCTTTTCGGGTCACCGATAACCAGTCTCGGTATATCTTCCGCTATTTTGTATCTGTATTTAAGCTTTTTCTCTCTGGCCTTTAATAAATGAGTTTTAAAAGTTTGATCCAAAAGTTGATAAAAGTCAAACTCTATTGAATCTATTGTCATTTTACCAGCTTCAATTTTTGAATAATCCAAAATATCATTGATAACACTCAAAAGAAGGTCGGCGCACGAACTTGCAATGTCCAGATTCTCTCTTTGGTCATCCGTTAGATTCGATTGCAAGGTCAAATTCAGCATTCCGATTATTCCGTTTAACGGAGTCCTTATTTCATGGCTCATGTTTGCCAAAAATTCGCTCTTTGACTTACTGGCAGCTTCTGCTGCCTCCTTTGCCTTTCTAAGTTTTTCTGTCACCTGCTTCTGCTCTGTCACATCTGTACATACGCAAATAAAACCTGCAAAATTATCTTCCAAATTTGAAAAAGGCCTTCCTTCATTAACTATCCACCTGTATTCGCCATCGGCTCTTCTTAATCGGAACTCTATTTCGAAAGGTTTTTGTTCCGAGAGGGCTTTACCGAAAACATTGTTAAATATTTCGACATCATCGGGATGTACACTTTCAATCCATCTTCCAAATAATTCATTTTCTATCTTTCTACCGGTAAACTTTAACCACGTCTTATTGAAATAATTCGGTACACCGTCTTTCCTCGACATCCAAATTAATGCAGGAAATTCTTCAAATAACGAAATATAAAAATTCCTTGACCATTCTAATGCTTCCTCTACCTTTTTTTTCAAGGTTATATCTTCTATAACAATAAGTGCACATTCTTCTTCGTCAAGTATTACAGGAACTGCATTAATTGATAGCCATAAAATTTCATTTCTTTCAACATCCTCTATGGGATAACTAAATTCCATTCGATACAATATGTTCTTGTTATCGATAATGTTATAAAGCCCTTGTCTGAATTTGCAATTATTGCATTCCTCATTTTCACCGCACCGACCGCTGGAAATAAAATTTTTACAGCAAATTATTTCACCGACTTTCTTACCGCATATTTCATCTATAGTCTTATGTACTATATTGGCAAAAGCAAAATTTGCCTTTTTAACATTTCTTTTTGAATCTATAATCAACATACCTACCGGTGCGGTATCAAATATAGTCTGAAGGTTTCTCTGTTCATTGGCCAGCTTATCTTCATACTTCTTTCTTTCGGTTATATCTTCCGAAATTCCAATCCAGTTTGTAATAATACCCTCCGAGTTCCTTATGGCAGAAACGGCCGCCCATTGCCATGTTATTTCTCCGTTTTTCTTTCTTAATTTGAATTCACCGTGCCAATCGGTTTCTTCTGCAATATCCGTAAGACTAATATTTTCATTTTCCGCAAAACCAAAAAACCCCTTTTCCTTTATCTCTTCCAGGCTATATCCAGATACTTCCATAAATTTTGGATTTGCATATTCCACATTTCCATCAGCATCCGCCATCAATACCAAACTTGGACTATGTTTCACAACCATTGAAAGTTTTTTCAGCTCTTCCTCATTCTTTTTAACTCTTGTAATATCTCTAAAAACTACAACTACTCCGATTACTGTATCTTCTGCATCTATTATAGGTGCAGTATTTGCAGATACATACAATTCTCTTCCTTCTTTTGATATCAAAACAGTATTCTCATTAAGGCCTAAAGAAAGTCTCTCTTTCATCACTCGTTCAAAAGGATTTTCCGCAGGATTTCCTGTCTTTTTATCAAATAGGTTAAAAACCGTATTCAGAGGTTTTCCTATTGCTTCATTTCTTGTCCAGCCTGTTATTTCAATAGCTGCTTTGTTTATCATTATTATGTTTCCGTAGTGATCGGTAGTTATAACTCCGTCACCTATACTTTCAATAGTAAATGCCAGACGTTCAATTTCTTTTACAAGCTCCCTATCAAAACAATCCAAACTATTTTTCTTCACTTCATAAGTAATTTCTTTATATACCACAAATGCCAAAAACATAATATCTTCTTTAAAACAATAATTATCAAAACCATCTTTTATAAGACTGTTAACACGCTCAAAACTGTCTCTTCCTAAAATTGCAACAAACGTAACACGCTCACCGAAATCCCGTTTATTACCAATAAATTCTTGATATGAAATATTCGAATCAATATCAAATAAAACCATATCAAAATTTTTATCTTTATAGGATTTTTCCAATTCGGAAGTATTGGTTGCGCATTCTATTTGGAATTCAAAATCTGACTGTTTTAGAGCATTATCAATATCTTCAATCAATTTTTCATTGTTTCCTACCAATAAGAACAACAGATTGTTTTTCAAAATGCCACCACACCCTAATTCTTTAAAGCATTGAAAATACAGCCTTAGGAATAGATTCCAAAGAAACTTGTCTTTCAACAGCACCAATCTCATAAGCTACTTTAGGCATTCCATAAACGACACAGGATTGTTCATCCTGTCCAATGGTATGGGCTCCGCTTTTTCTCATAGCCAGCAAACCTTTTGCACCATCTCCTCCCATACCGGTAAGTATAACGCCTATGGCATCTTTCCCGGCAGCCTTCGCAACTGACTCAAACAATACATCTACCGAGGGACAGTGTCCATTCACCTTTTCACCTTTAAAACACTCAACTACATAAATATTACCGGCCTTTTTAACTATCATATGATGTTCCCCCGGAGCTATAAGTACTCTACCGGGCAGGACCTTATCTCCCGTTTCAGCCTCTTTTACTTCCATGGCACAATTATTGTTAAGTCTTTCCGAATACATTTTTGTAAATACCGGTGGCATATGCTGAACTATTACTGTCCCCGGAATGTCTCGAGGCATTGCTTTTAACACACTGTAAATAGCTTCCGTTCCACCGGTCGATGCTCCTATAGCCAGTATTTTATTGCTTCCAATTCTTTTACCGCCAATAATTTCAATATTTGCTCTTTCTCTATATTTCCATCTTCCCACTTTTGCAGTGGAAGCAATTTTAATCTTAATTATAAGTTCATTTATAAAGGACTGCATACTCAATTGACTTTTTGTATTGGGTTTTGTAATAAAATCTACAGCACCTGCATTTAATGCGTTAAACACGTTATCACTGACAGCACTGACAACCACCACAGGGATCGGATACTGTGGCATTAATCGCTTTAAGAATTCTATGCCGTTCATTCTGGGCATCTCAACATCCAAAGTCATTACATCGGGTTCAAACTCCAGTATTTTATCCCTTGCAATATAAGCATCCGATGCAGTTCCCACCACTTCAATGGCTGCATCCTGAGCTATTCCCTTAGCAAGAGTTTCCCTAAAAATCAACGAATCATCAACTATCAAAACTTTTATCTTTCTTTTGAGACTTGTTTTGTTTTGATTCATGTCATTTATTCCTTTCTATATACTGCTGGCATGATGTATTTGTATTTTGTCTCTTCCCGGTTCAAGGATTCCGAATGGCCAATAAAAAGATATCCCCCATGTTCAGTATGCTCATAGAATCTGTTAACCAAATCTCTCTTTGTGGCTGCATCAAAATATATCATCACATTCCTGCAAAATATAACATGGAACTTTTTCTTGAAGGGAAAACTCGTATTCATCAGATTAAATACTCTAAAAATTACCTCATTTTTTATGCTCTCTGAAATTATACTTTTCTCATTATTAATTATTTGAAAATACTTGTTTCTCCAGTTCTCTGGCAAACTTTGCAGGCTTTCGTTGCTATAAACACCATTTTTTGCCTGTTCCAAAACTTTTATGGATATGTCTGTAGCCAATATTTTTGTATCCCATAGCATTTTTTCATTACCGAAATAGTCCGCAATAATCATCGCAAGGGTATAGGGTTCTTCCCCCGATGAACATCCTGCACTCCAAATTCTTAAATCTCTGGTACTCTTTTCTTGTTCACACAAATACGGAAGCACAGTATTTTTAAAGAAATGAAAATGTTGCGGCTCCCTCATGAAAAATGTGTGGTTGGTTGTAATTTTGTTTACAAGAGTTTTTAAAGCTTCACCGGTTTTATCCTCTATAACGTAATCGATATACTGCGAAAAGCTGCTGAAATTTTTTTCAGCCAATAAATTTTGAAGTCGCCCGACAACCAAAGCTTTCTTCTTCTCACTCAAGTTTATACCGTAGTTTGTTTTTATAAAATCTGCAAGTTTATAAAATTCCTTATCTGTAATATATAGCATAGTATTCACCATATACCCTAAATAGTTGTGTTCCAAAAACAGTAAATCCTTTGCCGTATACCTGCACAATTTTTTTAAACATAATACATAAGTTTAAATCAATATTACAAAGAAACTTTAGCCAAACTTTCACAATATTCATCAGACAAAAGTTTCCCACAATCCAACAAAAGCTTAACATCATCGCCTACTTTTCCTATTCCTTTGATATACCTGTTGTTAAATCCTGTATTAGTATCGGGTGGAGGTACAATATTGTCTTCCGATATCGTCAAAACTTCCGATACGCTGTCTACAATAAGTCCAACCGATATATCTTCTATATCCACAACTATAATACATGTTCTGTCATTATACTCTTTTGCTTCTTTCCTGAATCTTAACCGGACATCCATAACAGGAATTATTTTTCCACGCAAATTTATTATTCCTTTCAAATAGTCCGGAAGCTCTGGAACCTCAGTTATTTTCTGAATGTTAATTATTTCGGTAACATATTTTATCTCAATACCGTATACTTCTCTATCTATTACAAAAGTCAAATATCTTCCTTTCTGAGTATCCTCAACAAATTCTTGCTCAACAGCTATTGTTTCAGCCATTTCAATCCCTCCAGGCATTTTTTTAAACGAAATCTTTAAATATTGCTGACAATAAGCCGAAAAAACACTTTATATCTTCTGCGATGGTATTTATATAGGATTTTCAGAATTTATAAAATCTCATCAACGTTTAAAATAAGACTTATATCTCCGTCACCTAAAAGTGTACAACCGGCTATACCGTTAACTTTCTTTATATACTTGGGCAATGCTTTTACAACAACCTGCTGCTGACCTAAAAGAGCGTCGGCAAAAATACACATACGTTTATTTTCTCCTTCAATCATAATCATAATGCCTTCTGTCAAATCTGTAACCTCGGTCTCAACTCCAAAACGCTTATAAAGTCTAACAACAGGATAACATTCACCTCTTACCATTATCATTTCGTTTCCCATTTCATCATGTATTATAGCTTCATTCTTAATTCTGAAAGATTCCAATATTGCCACAGTAGGAATGGTATATTTGTTGTTTCCCACTGCTATAATCATTCCATCTATAATTGCCAAAGTAAGAGGAAATCTTATTGAAAAGGTCGTTCCCTCACCGGGTGTACTGTCCACATGGACCGAACCTCCGATCATTTCAATGTTTTTCATTACTATATCCATTCCCACTCCTCGACCGGAAAATTCCGTAACACTTTCCTTTGTAGAAAAACCCGGAAGAAAAATAAAAGAATATATCTCACGGTCTGTCAGTTCGGACTCCGGCTTGAACAAAAGACCATTAGCCCTTGCTCTCTCTAATATTTTCTCTTTATTCAAACCTCTTCCGTCATCTTTTACAATTATCCACACATCTCCACCGGCATTTTTGGCTTCTAAGACCAATTTTCCGGTCGGTGGCTTGCCGTTTGCCACTCGTTCATCATCTTTCTCTATACCGTGGTCAATCGAATTTCTTATTAAGTGTATTAAAGGATCTGAGATACGTTCAATTATATTTTTGTCAACTTCTGTATCTTCTCCTATTATCTCAAGCTCAACCAATTTGTCCAGTTTTTTGCTCATATCTCTAACAATTCTATTCATTTTCTGAAAAGTCATTGCCAAAGGAACCATACGTATGGACATCACAATATCCTGAAGCTCACTGGTTATTTTATTAAGCTGTCTTGCCGCTTTGTTGAAGTTATTTAACTCAAGACCTTTAAGATCGGGATTTTGAGTAACCATTGCCTCAGCTATAACCAGTTCCCCCATTAAATCCATAAGCCTGTCCAATTTTGCAATATTTACACTAATAACACTTTGTTTTCCTGCATTTTTAGACTGTTCTTTGCCATTATCCTTTGCATTTTCTTCCAAATTTTTGCCATCTTCTGTTTTCTTGCTGTTATCCACTAACTTCTGATCGGCATTATCATCAAGTTCAATTTTCTTTTCTTTACTGCTGACAACCGAGTTATCACCATCGGTGTTCAAATTATTTTTTTCACTGTCGTTAATTTCAAAACCTTCTAAGACATCATCGGTTAAATAAACCTGTAAATCTTTTAATAAAATTGTCTGAGAAAGTCTTTTTTTAACCTCATCAATCCCCAAATCGGTTTTAAAAACCACTTTAAAACCTTCGTTTCTTATTACTAGCGAACTCTCATTGTTCTCCAGAACATCCTGCGGTGTGTAACTTACTATTTCCGCAATACTCTCCAAATCATGTATTATCGAAAAAGCTCTGATATTTTCCATTTCACAGCCGTCTTCAAAAAATATAACCGCTTCATATTTGTTTGTCGTAAGCACTTGACCGTTCTTATCCGATCTTATATAGTATTTTTGGTCTGAATCTTCCTGGTTGTCTTTTTTTCTTTCATATTTTGAATTATTGTCAGAAGGATTTGACTCTTTCAATTGTTCAAGATATTTTCTTGCTTTTTCTTTCAATTCCTCCGAACTTCCGTCAGGCTCAAGCCCGTTTTCAACTTTTGCCGTCTCAGCTTTTATAAAATCTATTCCTTCAAACACAATATCAATTATTTTTGAATATTCAACATTCTCGGGTTTTTCCTCTCGCAAATAAAAAAACAGATCTTCCATTGAATGGGCTAATGTTGATATATTGTCATACAACATCATTGCTGCAGAACCTTTAATAGTATGCATAATTCTAAAAATTTCATTAATGGAGTCTTCCAGTTTATTTCCCTTTTCAAAGTCCAAGAGTGCTTGCTCCAGCTGATCTATCAATTGATATGTTTCAAATATGAACAATTCCAACATAGGTTCTCGTTCCATATTGTCGGTCAAATCATCTCACCTCGATTAGTTTAATGAAATGTGCATTGCCATATTCATCAGAATTTTCATTAGAGCTTTGATAAAGTATCAATTACATACTCTTCCTTAAAAGGTTTTACAATAAATCCCTTAGCACCGGATAATATGGCTTCCTTTACAAAACATTCCTGTCCCATTGAAGAGATCATAATAATCTTTGCATTAGGATCATATTCTTTTATCATTTTAACTGCTTTAATTCCATCGCAAACAGGCATTGTTATATCCATAGTTACAATATCAGGATTTATTTCTTTATATTTGCTCACTGCTACCAAACCGTTTTCCGCTTCTCCTACAACTTCAAAACCGTTTCTTTCCAACATCATTCTCAGCGACGTTCTCATAAATGTTGCATCATCGGCTACAAGTACTCTTTTCATGTTGCTCACACTCCATTGATAGATATTTTAACAATTTATTTATTTTCAATTATTTATCGGTAAATATCGCTAATGACTAAATATAAAATTTTACATTTAACTTATAATAACCTTGAAAATGCTTAAAATACGGCATTTTTTATAATTACCAATTATATTGTTATGTAAACTTTTCATTACAGTTTTGTGTCTATCCTTCCTGATTTGATAAATTAACCCTTTTGGTATTGTATAGAAATAAATTTATGGATTAAATGCTGCAGGAATCGATTGGAAACTTATTGAAATTTAACTCTATGAAGCTTTTAGATTTGACTTTACAACCGGATTTTCGTTAAACTGTATGAATCTAATATACCGTTTTGTTGTAAAATGTTGATAAGTTTGATGGATTAGCTAACGGGCTTCCTGGCAATTACCCGTGCCGGACTTTCACCGGCAAGTGTGGTCCAGCTTGGCTGGACGCATGTAAATAAAAAAGAGCTGTTGCAAAATATAAGTTGGAAGATATTTTTACAAACAGCTCCTTATATGAATTCCAAATACTTGGAGTCATAAATGAACAAGTATCAGAATTGATAAAATTATGTAAACCAGATTAAATATTTCTCCCTTTAATTTGCTATTTTCATTTCTAAGCGTAATTTGTCTGCCACCATCGCAATAAATTCCGAATTAGTTGGCTTTCCCTTTCCGAGATTTATAGTATATCCGAACAACGAATCTATCGTATCTACCTGTCCGCGGCTCCATGCAACTTCTATGGCATGTCTTATAGCTCTCTCAACCCTGCTCGGAGTCGTATTATATTCTTTCGCAATCGAAGGATATAAAAGCTTTGTAATTGAGTTGATAACATCCAAATCCTTCACAACCATAATTATTGCATCTCTTAAATACTGATATCCTTTTATATGAGCCGGTACACCAATTTCGTGCATAATATTTGTAACTTCAACTTCAAGGTTTTTAGGTTCAGGCTGATAAGACTGCTTAATTTCCAAACCGTGGTCGGATCTTATTACATTCGACTGTGTAACATTTTTCAATTGACGAATTCTGGAAACCAGAACATCCATATCAAAAGGTTTAACTACATAGTATTCAGCACCCAATGCTAAAGCTCTCTGAGTAATTTTGTCCTGTCCCACAGCAGACAGTATTATAAATAGCGGTCTTTTACTCAGAGGAGTTGAACCTATTTTCTCCAAAACTCCCAATCCATCTAAATGAGGCATTATAATGTCTAAAATTGCAATATCGGGCATTTTTGATGTAATAAGCTCATAAGCTTCTATCCCGTCTCTAGCTACCCCCACTACTTCTATATCACACTGATTGTTCAAATATTCATAGAGTATATCACCGAATTCCCTGTTATCGTCGGCAATAACTACCTGAATTTTTTTAGAAGACAATGTACTTTCCCCCTTAACTTTTGTAAAACTATCTATATATCTTAAATATATTATATTTTCCATTCGACAAAATTACAAGAACCAATATTCTATTTTTTAACATTTTTATATTAACTTATCCAAAATTCAAAATCAAATATATCCTGAAACACTTGATATATATGGATTTAAGGATATCATACTTTAAATTCAAATTAATGTTTATTAAACAAAAATTTCCCGAAAATCCAACGAATTTCCGGGAAATACAACTTTTAATAGGATTTGAGAAACAATATTTCCTAAATATTGAATTTAAACATCATGAAGCCTCATTCAGACTGTATTGCAGATCATCTACAGTATTCTTCAACATATTTTCAATAAATATGCCATATCCCCTAGTAGGGTCATTAACCAGTACATGGGTTACTGCACCAATTAATTTTCCGTTCTGAATAATTGGGCTTCCCGACATTCCCTGAACAATTCCGCCAGTCTTTTCCAAAAGTTCGCTGTCCTTAATTTTTATGACCATTCCCTTTTGTTTGTTTGAAGGTTTTTTCGATATTTTTTGAATTTCAATCTCATACTCATCTACAGTCTTTCCGTCAATATTTGATAATATTGATGCCTTGCCCAGCTCCACTTCATCCCTCAAACCAACCGGATATAGTTTATCGGGGAACTTGTAAAGCATATCTTTGTTTAGGACACCATAGATTCCATAGGGACTGTTTTTCTTAATGATGCCCAATTCTTTATGTTCTTCAATCAATACTCCTTTCAATTCTCCGGGACTTCCCGCTCTTCCCTTGACAATTGTCAATATATTGGATTCAACTATTTCTCCATTTTCCACTGGCATAAGCGCTCCCGTGTCAACATCGGTTATTCCGTGACCTAAAGCGCCAAAGGCATTGTTTTTGGGGTCATAAAAAGTCAGTGTGCCTATTCCTGCAGTACTGTCTCTTACCCACATTCCCAAATGATACTTATTGTCTTCAACGGATTTTATAGGCTTTACCGTTATAACCTCAGTTCTTTTATCTCTATTTAATTTTAATTTCATTTCTTGCCCATTGCTGTTATCTATTTCATTTATCAAAGCTTCAATGCTATCAACCGGCTTTCCGTTTACTTCAACTATCAAATCCCCGGGCTTTATTCCGGCATCCTTTGCAGGCAACTCTTTTTTTCCATTAAAAGATTCAATATCGGACATTCCAACCACAAGAATACCTTCAATCTTAAGCTTTACTCCTACTGTATTTCCACAGGCAACAACTTCACGGTACGGTACTACATCTACCTGTACAGTTTTTATTGGAATGAGCCCCAAAATTTTCATACTTATATTTACTGTTCCCAACCTTTGAGGTTTTATCAGGACCGGATTTATCAACTTAATCAGACTACGCTTTTTGGATTTATTATTTTCAAGCTTTACAATATCGCTTTTGTCAGCTTGTATATCAACTAAAAAAGGACTATCCAAATGATAAACATATTCCTGATCCTCAAAAAGTGTTAATTGATTGGGCAAATCATATATTGCTCTTATATAAGTTATTGCCATAACTGCAAAGCAAACTGCAAGGAATAACCCCAGCTTTCTCTTTGTCGTTTTTTTATATTTCATGGCCCTTCACTCTCCCGCCGTCTTTTAGCTTAAAAAAACAGAAAGGTTTATACCCTATAATCCATATTTGCGATTATAAAGCCACATAAAAACAACCGATATCCGTTTCAGTGTTTTAATCACTAATCATAAATTAACCTAGAATAAACTCATTTATTCAACCAAAAACTGCATCAATAATGCGAAACATATCAATTAAGCAACATTTTTGAAAATTCCCATTGAATTATTTGTAAACTTCTGTTAATTAAGCAAAATAAAAAAACCGGCAATCCTTTATGGAATTTACCGGTTTTTTATATCTCAATATTAACGGAAAAATAAAGTTTAAAATTTACCGAATTTGCCATTGTTTTTGCTTTTATAAGAAACAAGTCATGCTATACCGTTATTCTTATATTTTCTGGCATATTCAATCATTTCTTCAGCATGTTTCAAGGTTATGTCGGATATATTCGTACCGCCGATAATTCTTGCTACTTCCTTTTTTACCTCATTTTCATCTAACTTTTTAACCGTTGTACTGGTACTTTGTTTATGTACAGACTTTTCTATATAATAATTATGATCTGCCATACATGCTATCTGTGCAAGATGCGTCACCGAAATAACCTGATGTTTTTTGGATATATAGGACATTTTTTCGCCAACTTTTTGCGCCGCTTTTCCACTGATACCTATGTCGATTTCATCAAAAATAAGGGTAGGAATCTTATCCACATTGGCAAGAATTGTTTTAATGGCCAGCATAATACGTGACATTTCACCGCCCGAAGCTATTTTGGCCAAAGGCTTGAGCGGTTCACCTGGATTGGTGGAAATTAAAAATTCAACCTTGTCCAATCCATTATGATTATACCTTCTGTCACCGTTTTCATCGGTACTTTCATCGAATTCGACAATTACTTTGAATTTTGCATTTTTCATTTCCAGATCATTCAACTCAAATCCTATCTTTTCTTCCAACAACTTTGCCGCTTCTCTTCTTTTTGCACTGATATCTTTAGCCAGTACAAACAGCTCATCGTTTACCTTTTTCAGCTCATCCCTCAATTGGTTGACAAGCTCTTCATTGTTCAATATTTCTTTTAGTTCCTGCTGTGCCCTTTCCATGTATTCCTTAATTTTTTCTATGGAATCTCCGTATTTCTTTTTTAACTTATAAATCAAGTCAAGCCTTTCTTCAATCTGATCCAAAGTTTCCGGGTCATAGTCAATTTCGTCCCTGCTGCTTCGTATCTCGGCTACAATATCTTCCACTTCAAAAGACAAGCTCTCAAGCCTTTTTGTAACAGCAGCATATTTCTGATCCAGTTTGGAAATGTCATTCATAACGGAGACAGCCTCTCCTATTATATCGGAAGCCGACTTCTCAGTTTTACTTCCAACACCCATCATTTCATATACTTTTGACAAAGCAGATATAATTCTCTCAGCGTTTTGGAGAATTAATCTCTGCCTGCTCAATTCCTCATCTTCATTCGGTTTGAGTTTTGCTTTTCTAATCTCGTCAATTTGAAATTGTAAAAAATCAATTTTTCTCTCCCGTTCGTTTTGGTCGCCTGAAAGCAGTTTCAATTTATTTTTTATATCCAGGTATTCGGCCAATTTTCTGCTATATTCAATCTTTAAATTATGCATACTCTCATCACTGAAGGAATCAAGCAGATCTATATGACTGCCTGTCCGAAGCAGTGACTGATTGTCGTGCTGCCCGTGAATATCTATTAAGTGCTCACCTATTTGTTTCAGCATTGACACTGTTGCCATTTTACCATTTATTCTGCAGATATTTTTCCCGCTTAATGTAAATTCCCTTGAAACAATCAGTGTCCCATCCTCTTCAGGCTCGATGCCGAATTCTTCAAAAATGTCCTTAAAATCATTATTATCAATCGTAAATACAGCTTCAACTACAGCTTTATCCCTGCCGGTTCTTATCAAATCCTTCGAGAGCCTTTCACCCAATAGGGCTTTTATTGAATCGATAATTATTGACTTACCTGCTCCCGTCTCACCGGTCAACACATTTAAACCATCTTCAAGCTCAATTTCAACCTTGTCAATGATAGCTATGTTTTGTATTTGTAATCGTTGAAGCACAGAATTTACCTCACTTTATATTTTATCTATTTATTCTCCTTATTCATCTTTGCCATTTTATCAAATTTATTTACAAGTTCTTCAGCAATTTTCTCTGCTCTGCATACAATCATGACAGTATCGTCACCGGCAATGGAACCGACAATTTCAGGCCAGTTTAAAGAATCTATCGCTGATGCTGAGGCCTGGGCCATTCCCGGCAATGTTTTTACCACCACAATATTATTGGCATAGTCGCTTGAAACATAAGATTCGGCAAATATAGTCATAAGTTTATTGTAAACGACATTCTCGGTTTTTGAAAAAGGCGCATATCTGTAACGCCCATCCTGGGTCATAACTTTAATCAATCTAAGTTCCTTTATATCCCTAGATATTGTTGCCTGCGTAACATCCATACCCATAGCCTTAAGTCTCTCGGCTATTTCTTCCTGGGTCTCAATTACTTCCGATTCTATTAATTCCAAAATTTTTGCCTGTCTGTTATACTTCATACTACTTTATCTTTTCTCCTCTGTCATATATTTTGCTTCTTAATACATCAAAAAAATTCCTGTCACTTAATCTGATAACTTTCAAATACTGTGAAGATTTTTGTGTTATTATACTGTCTCCACCCATCAACTCATACCCGTTTTGTCCATCCACTGTAACCATTGCACCATGGCAGTTGGTCTCTGCAACCAATACCTTTAAGACTCGCTCTCCTGTCGTAATAAAAGACCTCGAGTACAGCAGATGAGGACATATGGGTGTGACAATAATAAGTTTCATATCGGGTTCTACTATAGGTCCACCGGCTGAAAGTGAGTATGCTGTCGAACCGGTAGGTGTCGAAATAATCAACCCGTCCCCGGGATATAAATCAACAAACTGATTGTTCAAATAAGTTTTCAGATGCAGTATTTTTGACATCCACCCCCTTGAAATAACTACATCATTCAGGACGATATCATGCATAATTTCTTTACCATCTCTGATAATAGTTGTTTCAAGCATCATTCTCTCTTCAATATCGTAATCTCCATTAACCAAACGTTTTATTGCAGGATCGATTTCATTTTTGTCTACTTCGGTTAAAAAACCCAAATTTCCAAGATTTATTCCCAGTATGGGTATTCTTCTGCTGAATATTTTTCTGCCACATTTCAAAAAAGTTCCATCGCCGCCAAGACATATCATTATATCCGACTTTTTTATAACATCTTCTTCACTAATATTCCGTATATCTTCACCGATATCTTTCGCCAAATCATCTGCCATAACGGGTTCAGCACCGTTATCCTTAATGCTTTTTACCAGCAATGAAGTAACCTTTAGTCCTTCGTCCTTGTCTCTGTTCGCAATTATTCCTATTTTTATCATTTTATCCTCGCAGCATTTATTTTTTACTTTATTTTACATTCAACAATTCCAAAATTCATTGTAATTTCTTATTGAGATAATTATATAAAATAAAAAGCCAAAGTACAACATCAAACAATATCAATATATACAATGACTGTTTAATTCTTTTTTGCAGCTCTCAATCTCCTTTTATCCGTCAGAGTTGTTTTTTTCAGCTCTTGCCGCCTCTTCCCTTGCTCGCCGTATTTCTTCCATTTCTCTTAAATAATTGATCTGAGTTTCAGTCTTCCCTGAAAATCTATACCTGTCACTATCATTATATCTATTAGTATTTCTTCCCTTCGTAAGCTCAATTATTCTGTTTTTATGCTCATTTTCGTCAATTTTATTATTAATTAAATCCATATTACAGTCGGCAACTTTTTTAAGCTCTTCAAATTTTTCTCTGGTTATTGCAACTCCATAAGAACAAATGGGACAAACAAGCAGGTATTGGGTGGCATATGGAATAATCGGAATAAAAAATAACGTAAACCATGTACGTCTTGTAAACAGCAGCCATAACTCCTCATTGTTGCAGCGATCGCAACGATTTCTGAAAACCGGACCGTGTTTTGTCAGTGTCTGTTTGTCGAATCCAAAAACTATAAACATATTTTTTCCTCCCGAAATCAGTGTCCCATGTTACATTTTTCAAATTCATCAAACAAATAACTAAATCTCTCTTTCATATTGAAAACACTTTTGCATCCCATTGCTTTGTTGAACCAATATTGTGCTTTTTTATAATCGCCTTTTTTTATACTGCACAATCCCAAATAATAGTAATTTATGACACCCGGTGTTGTTTCAATTGAAGCCATTAAATTACTTTCCGCTTTATCATATTCTTTCATCTCAAAATAGACAATTCCAAACAAAATGTTCATAGTCAGTTCTTCATTTTCAAAATGTTTTTTGGTTATAACATTGTATTTTTCATCATCCATACATTCCGATATTTTTCTCTCAAGCAGTACCAAAAGTCTGCTTTTGCATTCCGAATTGGCAAGATGAATTCTCTTTCTGAGAAACAAAACAGGTTCTTCCACTTCTCCCATAGCTATTCTTGCAACATTCTCGAAACATACGTTCTGAATATTTTCATCATCTATTTCGTTGGATTTTTTAAAACACTTTATAGCTTCTTCATAGTTTTCACTATCGTAATGTATTATACCTAAAAATGCATAGTAAACGGCATTCTGAGGTTTTAACGAAATTGCCTTTTCCGCAAGTTCAACTGCCTCATTATAACGCCCCAACTGTGAAACAGCAAGAGCTTTATGGATATATACCGCACTATCCTTTTCATTCAAAGATATAGCTTTATCAAACAATTCCAGTGCATCGTCATATTTTTCCCGTATAACAAGCTTCTGTGCCTTAGAAAACAGTATTTCGGCTTTCAATGCTCCAAACATTTCGCTACCTCCTGTAAATGCAAAATCCGCATCAAAAAGGAAAGTTACAGAAAAAGAATTTATAAAATCCGTATTTCACAAAGAACAAACACATTATACAAAATTTCAATCTTTCAGGATTTTACTACAACTATAGAATGCAATTTAAGTCAAGCATCTATGTAATGTTTTTTATTATATCATACTTTGTTAATTCTCAACTACTAATTTATCTTAAAAAACATTTAAAAGCGGCAAAATCAAATTATGACTTTACCGCTTTCTCCTATTTCAGTTTTATTTGTTCATCCAACGCTAATATTTAAGCCCGAAGCCGAACTCAAATAGAGGTTCTTCTCCTTTTGAATCACCATGATTTATAGGAATCTGCTCAACACTTTTCGGCCATGAAAAAGGAAGCTTTCCGGTAAAATTATAAGCGCCATAGAGAACATCAGCAACTGCGTCACCTTCAGTTCCCGGCAGCCATGTTGCCACAAAAGCATCCCAGTCATTGATTTCTTCTGTAATTATTCTGGGTCTTCCCGATAAAAGAAGGGTTACCGTCGGAAGACCAAGTTTTTTCGCTTCTTCAACTGCTTTTTTATTCCCTTCATGGGCCATTCCGTCATACAGTCCTAAAGTACCGTCATCCCCCACTCCTTCAGCATAAGGTTTTTCAGCAAGAACCAACACAGTAACGTCGGCATCTTTGGCCTTTTTGGGATCGGTAATTATTGTACCGCCATTGTCTTGTGCTATTTTTTTTAATCCGTCCAGAATGGAAGTTCCTCTCATCCATCTGTCTCTCCAGGGATCAACATCTCCCTGCCATGTTCTGGTCCATCCTCCGCACTGCAATCCTATATCGTCAGCACCGGGACCTGTTATAAATATTTTTGCATCTTTTTTCAGTGGAAGCACATTATTGTTGTTTTTTAAAAGCACCATGGATTTTCTTACTGCTTCCCTGGCAATCTCAATATTTTCTTCCATCCCCAACTCTTTGGCAGCAATACTTTGATCTCCCAACGGATTTTCCAAAACTCCCATTTCTTTTTTTACTGTAAGAATTCTTCTGACAGCATCATCTATTCTTTCCCGGCTGATATCCCCGTTTTCCACCGCTGTTTTTAAATGGTTGTAGCATTCTTTCCACTTCATAGGCTCCATAAACATATCTATACCGGCATTAACAGCCGAAACAATCTGCTGATAGAAGTCCTTGTTTTTTATCTGATGCACACCTTCCCAGTCAGAAACCACAAAACCTTTAAAACCCATTTCCCCTTTCAATACGTCCTGTATAAGAGATTTGTTTTCATGCATTTTCACTCCTTCAAAACTGCTGAAGGATACCATAACAGTCTTAACTCCCGCTTTTACGGCTTCTTTATATACCGAAAGATGAATTTTTTCAAACTCTTCCTTTGACACTTTAGTCTCACCCTGGTCAATAGGATAACCGCTATCGCCTGTTCCCCACATTGTACCGCCATCACCGGCATAATGCTTGGCACATGCTATTACACCATTTTCCTGTAAACCCTTTATGTACGGTACAGCAAGTCTACTTACCAGTTCCGGGTCTTCGCTATAGCTCTCATAACTTCTTCCCCAGCGTTCATCCCTTGCAACCGCTATACAGGGGGCAAAGTTCCAGTTAATTCCTGTCAAAAGCATTTCCTTTGCAGTAACTTCTCCTATTTTATACATCAGTTCGGGGTCATTTGCAGCCCCCAGACCTATATTGTGAGGAAACACCACAGCTCCATAGACGGTATTATGTCCGTGAACCGCATCAATTCCATAAATTATGGGAATACCCAACCTCGTTTCTGCCGCTGCTTTCTGATAATCCTCATTCATTTTTATCCAATCTTCAGCCTTATTCTTTCCCGGTGAAGAGCCCCCGCCGCTGAAAACCGAGCCTATAAAATAATTCTTAACCTGTGACGGAAATATATATCGTCTTTCCGCCTGAACCATCTGTCCTATTTTCTCCTCTAAAGACATGCTCTTTAATATTGATTCAACCCATTCCTCATTATTAACTTCCGATATTGGGTTGTTTGAAGAACTCGGCAACGGACTTTGAAGCGGTTGAGAAATGTTCCTGTCCTCAAGGGATTGGCAGGATACAGTTATCATAACTGACATTGCCAAAGCAAAAAATTTTACTCGACTGTTGAGAAACTTTTTCATTTCAAGCCCCCCTTTTGATTTTCATTGAAACTCTTAAGTTCAACAGACAGTGTGCTTAATTTCCCAAAAGGAAAGAAGTGCATTTTTCGAGAAACCTATAGCACAATGTTGATGTAAATATTTAGAAGTCCTGCAATTTTAAATATATCACAATAACAAGTAAAAATGTTTACGAATTGTTTAAAAAACAATTTTCCAATTTATATTTTATTATATACATAAAATTTTACAGAACCTTTTAAATTTCAAATGTTTCATACTCAACCAAGGAATTTCATCCTTCATCTATAGCAAAAACAGGTAACTGAATTTAGAAGAAACATACAGAATATATTTCTTCAAATAACACATAATAAGCTAAAATCAATAGTCTTTTCGTGTCATGTTTGGAAACACTGTAAAAAACTAATGTGAGGTGAAACCATGGCCAAAGCCGGTATGAGAAGACCTGACCCTAAAGACCCGCACGGAACTGAAAGCAATCACAAAATGCATATCCCCAAAAACGATGTACGTCCCGTTCCGGAAATACAGGGTAAAGCAAAATTCGGAAACAAAAAAGCAAAACCAATAGACTGAATATAATCACTATAACTTTCCAAAACATTTATAGCCAGTATCCCTTATGTATTCTCCCCTCATTTTTTAAGAGGCAGCGCATAAGGGATATATTTATAAACTTTTAATCCCGTTAATTTTCTTTTTAATACAGTATTAACCCGATATCTTAAGCAAAAACTTTTCCACTTTCAACAAATTCGTTAAAGGATTTTTATATTATATGCAGAATATATAATAATAATAATATTACATCTCAGTTTTCTCTATAATGTACTGCTCTTTTATCCGCTTTAGTTCTTAAAATAATCAAATGCAATAAAAATCTTTTTCAGTGTAATAAAAAAATTATTATCTGTAAAAGTTCTTGAATTGTCATAAAAAATTTCCTTATTGCATAAAGTTTTATGGAATGTTTATACATTCCTTTTTTAAACTAAATTTTTTTACTCGAAAGGGGGACAACAAGGGTTTATCCCTGTTTATTTTATGAAAAATCGTGTGGGTTTCTCAATCTTGATTTTGTGCCTTATTATTTTTTCTCAGAATTTTATTTATGCAAATACAGACTCTCTGAGCGGAGCAACAGAAGACGTATATTCCTGTGTTTTAATTGAGTCATCTTCAGAAGAAGTTTTATTCGGCAATGACGAAAATAAAATCATGCAACCAGCAAGTGCAACCGAAATAATGACAGCAATTATCGCCCTTGAAAATGCCGACTTAAAAAAGGTATTAACCGTTTCCCAGTCTGCAGCCAAAGAAACAGGTACCTGCGCTTTTCTTATTCCCGGTGAAAAAATTACTCTTGAAGATGCTCTAAAACTCATGCTGGTAGCATCAGCCAAAGAATGTGCCAATGTCATAGCAGAAAATGTATTCGGAAATAAAGATGAGTTTGTTAGAAAAATGAACGAAAAGGCAAAAGAAATTGGTGCATTAAACACTACATACACAAACCCTGTCGGTTTGGACGGAACAGATGGTATGGACTATTCAAATCAGCAAACCACTGCCCTTGACCTTGCACTAATCACCCGCTACGCCATGAACATAGAAGAATTTCGTAATATAGTATCTATGAAAACCGTTACAGTTCCTCCTACCAACATGCACAAAGAAGCAAGAACATTCCAAAACACCAATAAGTTATTGGACAAAACCTATGAAGATTTTAAAATAACAGGAGTAAAAGCCGTGTACTCTGTTAATGCCGGTAATGTGTTTGTCTCTGCGGCAATGAACAATGAAGGAATAGAATTAATCTCAGTAGTTTTTGGAACCGACAGCAATACGGTTTTCAACTGCACTGAAACCTTATTGAAATACGGCTTTGCCCATCCCGATTTGAAAGAGTTTTCAATGAGAAATAAACCTTATAAGATTTTGATAGGCGGCCGGATATTGTCAGGCGAACCGAAAGTTACAGAAAACTCTGTATTAGCCCCAATAAAGGAATTGTCACAGTTTCTTAAAATCAATCTTGACTGGATTTCAGAAGATAAAACCATAATTCTTGAAAAGAACGGAAAATATGTTCATATGAATATCGGCAAGGAAACAGCCTATATCAACGGCAGTAAAATTCAACTTTCCCATGCACCTTTTATTGAAAACGGTTTGAGTTTTGTGCCTTTAGAACCTGTTGCGGAAACCTTCGGCTATGAAATTAAAACGAATTCCATATCCAAAATTGTCGAAATTGACAGTCTGCCTTTTTTCGAAAACAATTTAAGCGTTTCGGAGAATGTATACTATTATTGCAATTCAGAACCGTATGAATTTAAAGATATCAAAATTATAAATGACAGAGTTTATGTTGAAAGCAATAGCATAGAACTTTTGTTAAAAGATAAAATACATTTGCAATTTTTCCCCGACAGCCGAATAATATATGCAGGCAGCCATGCAACATATCTTGAACACAAAACAGAAAAATATGACCATCGTATATATATCCCTTTGGCTGCTTTGGCTAAAAACTTAGGAATAAAAATATTCTGGGGTCCTAATACTAAAACAATACACATGTATTATCAGGAATTATCGATAAATACTGACATAAGCGTCGAAGATCTGGTTCCCGAACATTTTGTCTATGCAACCGCCAAAAACAACACACCTATATACCCTTCAATAGGCGCATCAAAAGCTACATCCTATATCAAAGGCGGAAAGGTTGAAATTATAAGGGATAAAGATTACAAGTGGTACTATATAAAAAACGACACCATAACCGGATGGACAAAAAGTGAATACCTGTCCATTGATACTAAATTCGAAAAATTGGAGGAAAAATTATATCCTTCCGAAACGGAGTTTTTTGTAAACGATTATTTTAAGCTTAAAAGTCCGACAAATTACCTTATATGGGTGGATTTAAAAAGGCAACTTATCAATATATTTACACGAAGCGAAAACAGTTGGAAACTCACCAGGCAAATACCCTGTGCCACAGGAAAAAACATTTCGCCAACCATAAAAGGTACTTTTTCCATTAATAATAACAGAGGCACCTGGATGCCTGCAGGCAATAATGCTTGGGTAAAAAATTATGTGGGTTTCTATTCATCCTACTTCTTCCATTCGGTAAAAGTAAAACGGAATGGGACAATTTATGACAATACCCTCGGTACGGTGGCATCCGCCGGATGCATCCGAATGCCTCTTGAAGACAGTGAATGGTTTTCAAATAATATTCCGGTTAATACAACCGTATTTATCCGCTAACAGCACAGAGGAGCTTTTCCGAATGTTCGGTTTCAAAAGCTTTTTTCCCAAGCAGAGGAAATAAATTATAGAGCCCTTGAATCTCCTTTTCAAGGGCTCTATAATTTATAAACATCCGTTTTATTTTGCTTTGAATATATTTTTAATAGTTGTATTCTGATTGTCTATAATAATCTTAGCTTGTTTTGCTGCATCTTCTTTAATATTTTTTATTTCGTTCTCAAGAGAACTTTTCAACTTCTTTATCTCCGATTTTTTAATATTAGAATCTAAGTCATCATTATTAACAATAGAACTAATTTTATATCTTGTTTGTTTAATGGCAGCGTCAATTTTTTGTTTTGAGTTGTTTCGCAAATTGGATAATTTTTGCCTTGCCTTCTCCAATTCATAATTTACTTGTGCAAGCTGCCAGTCAAAACTCAAATCACCGCCTATCGAAAGTTCCAGAGAGTAATCATTTTTTAAATTTTCTGTTTGAGAATCCGTTGCACCTTTAGTATCGTTATCTTTATGTACATCTGTTCCATATGGGTAACTATACATAGCCCACGGATTGTAAATACCGTACGGATACACAGTCGAATTCGGTATATTAAACATGGGCGGTACCCACGGATAGTATCCCGTGTAGGGCATTGGTGTTACCGCAGGCTTCGGTGTTTCCATTGGCGGTATACCCCACGGATTATATCCAAAATAGGGTGCTGTTGTTGCTGCCGGTGTCGGTGGTACCGCTTGGGACGGTATCCATGGATTATATCCGATATAAGGTACCGGTGTCGGTATTGCTGTAGGTGTTGCTGTAGGTGTAGGTGTTGCAACAGGTGTAGGCGTTGGTGTCGGTATAGGTGTTGGTGTCTCTATCATATGCGGCATCCACGGATTGTATCCGTTATAAGGTATTTTCGCCGGTATTTCCATGTTTGGTTGTTTCCATAGATTGTTTCCCATATAAGGTATTGGCGTTGCTGCCGATGTTGGTGCCTCAAAAGTAGGCGGTATCCATGGATTGTATCCGATATAGGGCACCGGTGTAGGAGTAGCTACAGGTGTAGGTGTTGGCATAGGCGTTGGCACCTCCGGAGTCGGTGGCATCCACGGATTGTATTCCATATATGGCACTGGATTTGATCCCATTGACGGTATGTCCATTTTTGGAGGTGACCATGGATTATTTTCTGTATAATTTGGAGGTGTTTCTATCTGCTTTTGTGTGTCAAATCCCAGTGACCACCATGGATTATACCCTGCAAACTCCTGTTTGGGTTGAAAACTGACAGAAGGATTATATATATCCTTATCGGCATGAGTATACGAAAATGACCAGGATGTATTGACTGATTGCAAAGCATCCGGTTTTGCTTCCCCCTGGATATTTATTGATACTTCTGGTCCAACATTCTTGGCAACAACGTTATTCCCCATGATGTTTAAAATAATTGCTGTAAAAATTGTTATTGTGCCAAGTTTTTTCACCCTTAGCCCCCCATTCCCAAAAACCTTCTATTTCTAATATATCTATTTTTTATTTCTAATACATCTATTTCCAATGCATATATTTCTAAAACAATTATACCATTTAATAAGCCATGATGCTAGCATCCACTTAAACTTTATTTTATTTGCGGCAATAAATCCTTTGCTTTCTTTTCAAGCTTGGACAGTTCGGCTTGTGCTTTCTCATTTCCCTCTTTTTTAATTTGCTCAATCTTCTTGATTAATTCCGATTCAATCTCTTTTATCTTTTTATTCTTTTGCTCGATACTCATGCTCGGGTCATATTTTATTTTAGAAATCTCCATGTTTGCTTTTTCCGTTTCATTAGCTATATTCTTATATACCTGCTGCTGTATTGCTTGTATTACCTTTTGTGTCTCAATATTTGCAGCTTCCAAAGATTTAAGTGCATCTATATCACCAGTTCCGCCAAGGGATAAATCGATATCTTCACTGTTATAACTCTCATTTCCCTTTTTCTCATTTTCGTTTTTGTTATTACCGTTTTTGTCATTTCCTTTTTTCTCATTTCCGTTTTTGTCCCCATTGTTTTCTTTTCCGTTATCTGTAGGTATCAAATTTTGATTGCTCTGATCGGTATTGCTTTTGTCTATATCAAGCTCGTTGCCAACATCTACTTTTTCAAGAATTTCGCTGATGTTATTTTCCTTCAGTTTTTCCAAATCAATGTTTATCCCTTTTTCTTTACTGTTTTTATATATTGAATATCTTCCAACTGAAATATTATTGTCAGCAGCCAGCTTTCTATCTTCCGATTCGGCTTTTAAAAAATATGTCTCAATATTTCTGTCCAATAGTTCATCCTTTATTTTTCTAAAAGACGGCTCCAAATTCTTGTATCCCTGCTCCTCATCTTTTATTTCATCATCATTAAGACAAGTTGTTATCAAAACTTTATTTTGGGAGTTCAAATCAATCATACCGTTATTTTTGAGCTTTTCAACCATATCTACAAGAACTTTGTCCAACGGTTTTGATTTAAAGTTTAAGCCCTCCATTAAAAATTTTGAATTACTGTCATTTATCTTGACATCTATGACCTTATTGTCCTTATTGACCATCAGTTGCCAATTTGTATTCAAGTCAACATCTATATAAGCATAAATGCGATTTGAAGGCAGCATGCCTATATATAACATAATTGCAATAAAAACAGCTGCCACACCGGCTACAACAGAAGAATACTTAACAAATGTATTGGAAATATTTATCTTTTCCGAATAATCAAATATTATCTCCATTCCTTCATACATACCAGGTTGTTTCTTTATACATACAACTTCACAGCTATCGGTCATAAGATATGCTTTATTATCTTTTATTTGAAGTACTACCCCTAAACATTCCATAATATCAATTCACCTCGATTACTCCAAATTTTTAATGTAGTTCTTTATAATATCAAGATCGCTTTTAAGAATTAGCACCAACGCAATGATGTATTTTCTGTTGCGTTCGACTGTTCGTTGACTAACATCGATATAATCAGCTATATCTTTAAACGGAATAGTTTTCTTTGTATTAAACTTTTTATATAATTCGTCATCTTCAGCTATATATTTTGCAATTTTCGCACAAGTCTTTCTGGAATCTCTGTGTTTGGGCATATTTTTTACCAAATCATCCATGGTTATCCCAAAATCCTTCATTTTGTTCACAAACGAAGCAAACTCTTCGCGAACTTCAAAATTATAAACATGGTCTGTATCTCTCTCTACCAAATACCTATACTCAAAATCGTGGCTCTCATCCTCTTCAAAGTATGAAAAAGGATACACTTTTGAGCTCTTTTCATTCTTTCTTTGGTAATCTATTAACCTTCGCTGCATAACCTGGTATGAAAATTTTTTAAAACTGCACTTTTTGTCTTTATCGTATTTTTCAATAGCTTCATTAAAAGCAATCAACCCAACACTATATTCCTCACTGTTTTCTATATCTATATATCTATTGTTGAGTATTTGGGAAACAGATTTAATAATGAAAGGCTTGTAATCACTAATAAATCTGTCCTTTAACAGTTTATCGCCAGCTTTTATACGCTGCAATATATCAATAAAAGATCTCTTTTCGGGCGTTCGCATGCCAAAAAACCACATGTCCACTTAAATATCACTTCCCTTTAAAGTTCATTCGAAATTGAACCAATTTTTTGTCGGTAGTTAATACATACCAAATATTTCAAACAGTAAAGCTTTTAAATAAAACTGCAGTACACAACTTTCTGAACCGAAAACAAAAGAAAAATAATAAAAAAATATGGGTAAATCAAAAAAATAACACCTTATGCAAATTGAGATGTTTTAAGCAACTGCTTAACTGACATTAACCATGAAGTAATTTTTTAAACTTTGTAAATGCCAAATCAAAAATTCCAACTTACATAAGTGTTTTTAATTTATGTCAACTTTTAAACGCCTTATTCAATTTTTACTTCTATTGGTATAAAACTTCTATCGGAAAAGCCTATTGTCATAACACCGCTTACATTGCTTCCCACACCAATGACAGTACCGTCATTCATCAATACCATGGTAAAATCCATGCCTGAAACAATAGACTTGCATCCCTTAAAGGCTTCTATTTTTATCGGTGTTAGTCTATTCTCCGTAGTTCCGTCTCCCAATTGTCCGCAATTGTTTTTCCCCCATGCCCATACATCTCCGTCCATTGAAATGGCAAAGGAACTGTCTCTTCCTGCAACAATTTTCACAATATTTTTTAGGCCCTTGACCTGAACAGGCACATTGGTTTTATTGGTTGACCCATTGCCCAGCTGCCCGTAAGTATTATCCCCCCAGGCCCATACCGTTCCGTCTTCTTTCAATGCCAGATTATAATTGTTTCCGGCAGATATGGCGCAAATATTTTCAAGGCCTTCTGCCTGTACCGGTTCCAGGCTAAAAGTATCGGTTCCGTGAGCCAACTCACCATATTGATTGCTTCCCCATGTCCAAACCGTTCCGTCATTTTTCAAAGCAACGGAATGTTCACTGCCTGCCGAAACAGCCACAATATTTGTCAGGCTTTTGGCTTTTGTCAGATTAAAAGTCTCGGAATAGCTGTTGTGATGAGTCTGACTTCCATCTCCCAATTGTCCCCAATAGCTGTTTCCGGCAGAGTATACATATCCATCATTTTTCAATGCTAAAATATGACTTTTCCCTACCGATACATTAGTCACGCCTTCAAGTCCATCAATTTTATATGGCCGGTATTCCGATTGTTCATCTCCCGATACAGTGTTTCTTGCAGCATATATCCAGACTTCTCCATCCTCATAAATCACCAAAGACCGATTATATGCAGCTACTATGTCCTTTACAGCCTTTTCTGACTTAACAGCAAAAGGAATACAATAGTCTTTCGCTCCCGAATCTGCCGTCAAACCGCCATCGTCAATCAGCTGAAGATAATCATTATTTCCCCAGGCCCACAAAGTCCTGTTCCGGTCAATAGCTAAAACATGTTTTCCTCCGCAGGATATCTTACTTATATCGGAAATACCTTTTATGGTTACAGGTTCTGTAATATAATCAACATTTCCGTTCCCCAGTTGCCCATATATATTGTAACCCCAAGTCCATAAAGTACCGTCGGATTTAATTATGGCCATATGCGTTTTCCCGCAAGAAATTTTCTCAACATCCCCGATTCCTGAAACAACTGAGGGGATTTCCGAATCTAAAGCTGTCCCTAAGCCCAGTATTCCATTGGTGTTTTTACCCCAAGTCCACACAGTTCCGTCACTTCTTAAAACTGCTGCACAGTATTGACCCAGCACTATTGTTTTCACACCGGATATATCTTTCCTTTGGACTGGAGTACTGTTCATTTTGCTGCTGTTTCCCGCAATTCCATAGGTATTATCTCCCCATATCCATAAGGAGCCGTCTTCCTTTATTGCTGCCGATATCATTGTACCTGCTTCCACAGACTTAACTTCGGATATGCTGCCCAGTTTCTCAGGTATTCTTAAAAAAGAGGCTACAGTGCCGTTTCCCAGCTGTCCTTTGTCACCGGCACCCCATACCCAGACATTTTTATCCTTGTCTAAAGCCAATACATGTTCATCCCCTGCAGATATTTGAACTATATTGCTAACCCCGACAGCCTGCAGCGGCACATTGCTGTTAATTCCTGTGCCACATCCGATTTGTCCTTTATAATTGTATCCCCATCCCCATACAGTTCCGTCGTATTTTAATGCAATAGAAAAGAAATCACCGGCATCAATATCCTTAACTCCCGTAAGTCCTTTAACTTGAACAGGAGTATTTCTCCGAGTGTTGGATTCATCTCCTAACTGGCCATAGTAATTATACCCCCATGCCCAAACCGTTCCATCTTTTTTAAGTGCCAGGGAATGTCTGCTGCCGGCCGCTACTTTAACAACATTCTCAAGTCCGTCAATTTTTTTCGGTACTCTTTCAATTTCCCCTGCTTCACCAAGACCTAACTGCCCATATGAGTTGTATCCCCATGTCCATACCGTTCCATCTTTCTTTAATGCTATTGTATGATATTCTCCACAGGCCACCTGAACAAAGCCTTCCATAGATTTTTTAGGAAACTCGTTTATCATTCCAAGCAACATCTGCTTCATATAAGCAAAATCTATTGAATTAATCAATGTATCGCCATTAACATCCGCAGCATATAGTTCATCTTCAACTTCAAAACTTTTAATCATTCCCAATAAATACATTTTCATTAAAGCACAATCTATGGAATTAAAGTTAAAATCGCCGTTTAAATCCCCTATTATAGGCTTAGATGTTGAAACTGCAGAATTCTCCTTTTGGGCAGACACTGAATTAAACGATATAACAGCAATAATGGATATTAGAACAGCTAAAGAAATTCTTTTTCCAAACATAAGTTTTTTCCCCTTTATAATTTACTTAATACTCCTTTTTTCAACAAATCCTTAAAAATACCTATTCAATCAATAAGAATATGCCTATCAATTCAGATTCCTTGAAACAGAAATTACAAACTTTTATAATAAAAAACTATGTTTACTGTATTGCTTCCATTAAGAGCAGTTCATAGGGATAGACGAATACAAATATATTGATATGTCCCGCTTTAAGTGTACTATATGCCTCAGTCCAAAGTCAATGTATTCATTAGCTTATTTATGTGAAGCTAAAGCATACGGAAATTGTTTTGACTTGAAATAAATTTTATACTTTTTTACTTAAATAACATAAGTTAACCAATCACAATTAAATATTATGACATTTCTTAACAAAGCAAAAAAGCTTTAATTATCAGCATTTCCCAAGTCTAGTTTGTTGAATGATGATGCTTTGCCTCAAAAGCTTCCGGAAATATTTTTTTATCTTTCACTGGTCCTGGAAAAGTGTTATTATTAAAATGTTTTTAATATATTAATATTTATCGAAAGGTGGAAAAACAATGGCTACAAAAGATAAAGTAAATAATATCGAAGCTCTTATTGAAGCAACAAAAGACGAAGATATTAATGAAAGAAAGCAAAATTGGGCTGCTTTTGTAGAAAGCACCGTGGTAAACTTTTTTATTGACTGTAAGCTTGAAAAGCTCAATATTGAAGACGGAAAAGGAAACAAGGCGAAATTGGTCCGTCAGAAAGATGACTCCATAAAGGTTGAATATACTTCAACTACTACTTTATAGTACATATTATATAGTATATATTGCTAAAACAAACTACTCAAATTTATATTTTTCTCCTAAAAAAGCAGGTTTTTTCCTGCTTTTTTATTCTTCACCAGTAAAAGCTATTTAACTCATATTTAACAATAGACAAAATAAATTAAGTTCCATCTTCCACAAATTATATTTCCATCTTCGTCCAGGTACAGAAACTTCAGCTAATATAATGTCTGTTATTTTTTTAAACGATAACAGATTTTGATACCTTCCAACTTAATTTAGAAAATCTATTAATATTTTAATGTATTCACTTTCGACTACTAATCCGAATATCAGCTTATTATGGAATTTATAGCCTTAAAATTAAGTAACAATACTTATGCGTTTTTTCTCAATTTCATTCAGCTTAATGCTTGCTTCCAAACCTATATAGATAGCAATCAAAGCAACCACATGTATAGCAATAGACAAAAAATCTTCAAGTGCTACAGCAAAAAGCATATCAAAAAAATATACAACCATTCCCATTTTAAAGCTCCATTGATGTCTCTTATTTGCAAAATATCCTAAAACAATAAAAATACCAAAAACTCCTGTTGCCCTCAACAAAGATGACAATAGTATTTATCATCGAAAGTCCTGCAATCAAATAAAAACAAATGATCCAATCCTTAAAGCTTGTTTTGCTCTATACACTTCATACGCATATATATTACCGATTTGTTCTTCAGACATTTTCTGTTTTCTAAGTCATCAACTTGTGCCGGTTTAGTAACCTCGACTATCTTGCCTGTGGTAATATAAGTTTTCAATGGATTTTCATCGGGAACATACCTAATTAAGTCTTCAATAAACATAGACTTTTTCCTGAGGGATAAAGGTATCCGAAGCGGTTTTGTATGACCTTTACAAAATAATTGCAAATATTTATAACATATTAAAGTTATCGGCTTTACACCCTATATATCATCCCAATTTATAACTTCCCAATTAAAAGTCAAAGTTCTTGACTGTTGATTTTTAATAATAAATCCATTTTCATTTATTTTTATAGGATTCAATAAAAATATACCAGCTGTAGTTAGTGCCATTGTAATTAACCCAATTAAAGACATCGTAATAAAGATTTCCCAAGTCGGACTTGCAATCAATGCAATGATTATTACAATCCCCCATAATAGATTTAAAAATAAAAACATTCGAAAAACGAAATATGATATTTTTTCTCTTACATATAAACTGACCTCCAATTAGAACATATATCTTTATATTAACTTTAGAGTATCAACGCTACCAAAATTATGATAAACTTTTTCTTTTCAGCATCAAAATATATTTTGCTCTTCTTTATGTATCTCTAGGTAATTCTATCAAATTACATTATATATTTCGATAATATATTGAAATTAATAGCTGGCTATCGAATTTTTTGCAAATAACATGAAAAGGATAATGTATTTTTTATGCATTCGTAAATTTATTATCGAAATTTAAAGGATGTGAAACACGGAATCTTTTATTTTTGTGATGTGAATATTTTATTCGTCTTGTACTATTAAGCTAAAAAAGCTTTCCTTCCCTACTTTTCCCAAAAGTATTTGCTGCCAAATTTGCAGTTAAAAAAAACCGGTTGCAATAAAGCAAGCACCGGTTCTTTTTAGTCACATTTCTTATTTTGCATGGGTCGGTTTTTCTTTATAAAATCCTTTGGAAATCCTCTTTGTATCTTCAAGCTCTTGACTTTTCTGCTTCATAGGATCGGAATTGATTCCTTTTGTTTTGTTTTTTCCCATTTTAAAATCACTCCCTAAAATATATACTATCCCTTTTTCAATTTAATATTTTGCTATTTTTTGTTTGAACTAAAATGAGTCTAATTATCTGAATCTACTCTATCCTTCCATTTAAAGGTTGAATATACTTCAACTAATACTTTATAATACATATTAAACTATCCTTTCTAAGGTTTCATAGCATTTTGCAAAAATAAAGTGCTCCCACCTTCAAGTAAAAAGTTTATTATTTCACTGTCTACCGAAAGGGGAGCTTATTGCTATAACGGATTGAGGCTTTTTACTTTTAAATATTTTCCTGTTTCAAGGCATCAAGGATATTTTCTTTCTTTATTTTCGCACTGGAGTAAAACATAGCTGAACCGACGATTATAAAGACTGACACCATAGCTATGAAGATATTTCCCCAAGGCAAGGTAAATTCATAGTTAAAGGATTTACTAAAAGCACGATAGAGCAGTACCATAACAATTCCACTGATGGGCAAGCTGTAAAGTAATGCTTTAAGACCATAGAAGATACTTTCAAAATTAATCATTTTGTTGAAACCTTTAGGTGTCATACCTATGGATTTTAACATGGCAAATTCCCGGCGGCGCAGTGCAATGCTGGTAGAAATAGTGTTAAAGATATTGGCAATGGATATAAGTGTAATCAGGGTAATAAAACCATAGGTAAAAATTGAGACAAATAGTAAAATCTTTTCTCCCTTTTCCCTGGACTCATAGGTATTGTAGATATTCGAATCCGTTCTTTGCTCTAGAGCCTCCCGGGTAGCCTGAGGATCACTGCTTTTAATGTACATATCGGTTTGCGGTATATCGCTGCCTGTTTCTTTGGTCAAACGATCAAGAGTTGATTCAGAAACAATAATACTTAATCCTCTTATCCCCGGATCGTAAATACCCATGGGATGTTCATCGGCCAAGGCAGCAATTTCTACCCGGTCTATATATTTTTCTTCGTTATTTTCACCGGTATTCGCTTCCGATAATACATCGAGCTTATCCCCTACCTTCGCTTCAGTAGTTTTAGTATAAACATATTTTCCCGTTTCATAGTCCCGGTAGGAAGTTTTATTAACCAAAATTCCCGATAACCGATTAGGATCAATAAGCTTGCTAAAGTCTGCTCCCACAGTTTCAGCATAAACTTTCAGCGCATTATCATCCAAGGAAAAAAAATAAAGATTAAAAGAGTATTTTCCATTTGCATAGGCATCATCAACATTATTATCGCTTTCCATATCCTTTTCAAGTTCTTCCCGCAATTTCTGGGGTACCATTTCTTCTTTCTGCCAGGTGGTGGTTCTGCTGAACTCCTGAACAAAAACATACTGTGTAATCTCGTTACGTGCATTGAGCCAATCCTTAAGCTCAGCATCTTCCCTTATGTCTAATACTTTAATATCATAATTGTTCCCTCGCTGAGTTAATTCCACCGATTTAACAAAATTTTCGATAAAAAAGGATATGGATAAAAACAAGACAATACTTATGACTATAGAAAAAACAGTAGCTTTATATCGTCCCCTGTTTCGCTTAAGATTTTTCAGACCGATTTCACCTTCAATGCCAAAGAGCATTCGGACCAATTTTGAAGTCTTTACTGTTTTACCGGTAATTTTAATATCTGCTGTTTGGCGAATGGCATCAATAGCTGACACCTTAGAAGCTCTGCGAGCCGGCAGATAAGTAGAGATAAAAATGGTAAGGATGGAAACAGCACAGGCTAAGAGCAAAGACTCAGGTGTAACTTTCACCAAAAGTTTTTCATTAGTATTTGTTAAGAGCATATTTTGATTGATAAACAAAAAGGTAAGTCCAAGGCCTCCTAGCCCACTTAAGATACCAAGGGGAATACTAACCAGTCCAATAACAGCGCTTTCAAAAAATATTGAATTGCGCTTCTGCCTTTTGGTAGCCCCTACACTGGACAGCATCCCTAAATAGCGGGAGCGTTCCCCTACGGAAATGGCAAAGGAGTTATAAATCAATGCTACGGCACCAATAATGACAATCCCCATGACGATTACCAAAAGTCCAATAAAGGTTTGCTTAAAATTATCAGACTTTGATACACCGTAATAACGCAGAAGGTTATCATTAAAATACACCGAATCTATATTATTTTGTTCAGCGAATTCTTGAGCATGGGTATAAAGAGAGTTTTTAATCTTATTTAAGACAACATAGGCATTAACTCTATCCATTGAGTCAAGCTTACTCTCATCCAGAAAACTAATGGTTGAATATAGCGATTGCCGGATAAGAGGTTTAATAATTCCCACTACTGTATAAGTAGCTGTTTCTCTCCTGATAAAAGTTTCATTGAGATCCTTATTATTGTTTCCTGCATCTTGGTAAACAGCCTCACCAATATCTAATGTAACCTCATCTCCAATCTGAAGGTTCACCTTCCCTTTTTTGATAATTTCTTCGGAAACTACAATCTCACTCTCTTCTTTGGGGAAACGCCCGGAAATTAAAGTTATAGGAAGTTTTTCAAAACCTGTTTGATTATAAGCCTGAATAGATAAGTAGAGCTTTTTCTCCTGGGATTTTTCCTCTAAGACAGCATTTCCTATATTTCTACTTAAAATTACTGCTTCGGTATTTTTATCTTCCTTTATTGCAGATATTTGCCCGGTATTCACATTATAGTAAACAACATGCCATTCACCATACTCGGTAATTTCATCTCTTATGAAAAGATCCAGAAAAGAAACTCCAAGAGTCGTTACGGCAGTTATCATGGCCACTGCAATAATAACACCGATAATGGTTACAAGAGTCCTTCTTTTATTCAGCTTTAGATGCCTTAGGGTTAAGCGGTTAACTATATTCATGGACGAATCACCTCTTCCTTGGCAATGCGTCCATCTTCAATAGCCAGTACCCTATCAGCCTGAAGAGCTATTCTTTCATCATGGGTAATGACAATCAGTGTTTGCTTCAATTGTCTATTGAAAATCTTCAATAGATTGATTATCTCACTGCTGTTTTTACTGTCCAAATTGCCTGTAGGCTCATCCGCCAACATAAGAGCCGGGTTGTTGATTAAGGCCCGCCCTATAGAGACCCGCTGCTGCTGACCTCCCGAAAGCTGGTTGGGTAAATGATTTAATCGATTCTCAAGGTTTAATGCCTTAACAATATCATTAAAATGTCTTTCTTCCACCTTCTGTTTATCCAATAATAGAGGCAGTTTTATATTTTCTTCCACGGTCAGAACGGGAATTAGATTGTAAAACTGATAAATTAGACCGATCTGTCTCCGCCTGAATATAGCCAGCTGCGTTTCATCCAAATCATAAATATCATTACCTTCAATATAGACCTTTCCATGGGTTGGCCTGTCCACACCTCCAATGAGGTGAAGAAGAGTCGATTTACCGGAACCGGAAGGGCCGATAATAGCTACGAACTCACCCTTCTTAACAGAAAAAGATACATTATCCAAAGCTTTAACTGCTGTTTCACCCTCACCATATATTTTTGATAAATTTTCAACACGCAAGATTTCCATTACTGAATCCTCCTTTCTTTATAAGTTTAGCTTATCAGGAGAATATGACTTTACAGTGACTTCTATTATGACAATTTTGTCACTTTGGCATCTCTTTCCTAGCCCTTCATTTTTCCATTTTTCACTGCGTTCGAAAGATGTGGAATAAATTATAGGCTTGCTATCCTTGACTTAATACCTAAATTATATGTTTATAAAATTTAACGATAAATTCCGTTCCTTCCCCTTCTTTGCTTTTTACTTCAATATCTCCCGTCTGAGCGGTAATGATACTGTAAGCCAAATTCAAACCGATGCCCACACTATCATCGCTGGAATTCTTCCCTTTGTAAAAACGCTTAAAAATATTGGGAAGGTCTTCTTTTGCAATTCCACTCCCGTTATCTCTAATTCTTATTTCCGTATACAGGGGATTTTCCTGAAAAGCTATGACGATTCTGCCTCCTTGTGGCGTATGCTCCACACAATTCTTTAAAATATTAGTCAAGGCCTCTGCTGTCCAATTCAAATCACAGTGGCAAGTTACCGTTTCTTCGCCTTCTATGGTTAAAGTATGTTCTTTTATATCCATAGGAATTAAGACAGGCTCTAATGCTTTTTTTACCAGGCTTATCACAGAGATTACTTCCTGTTTGAACCGGACAGTACCGGCATCGATTTTAGATACTTTTAGCAAAGAGGAAATCAACCATTCAATCCGCTCCAATTGTCTACTGATACTATTGGTAAACTCGGCTCTTTTCTCCTCATTCAATTTCGCATCTTTAAGCAAATCTGTCATAACCATCATGGAAGTAAGAGGAGTTTTTAACTGATGGGAAATGTCGGCTATAGCATTGGTCAGTTGTACTTTATCCTGCTGCAAAAGGCTGCTCTGTTCAGCTAACTTAAGGGTCACTTTATAAATATCGTTTTTTAATACACTAAGCTCTCCTTCTCTATTATCCCTTAAGTCTAAAGAATAATCACCGCTGCTGATTTTCCGGATATAAAAAGAAAGCTTGGCTATTTCCCTGTAACGCCATGCCGTAAAAAGCAGGGTACAAATAATAAGCAACACCGCAGTCAACATAGTAAAAAAAGCTGCAGCAGTTACATAAAAATAAGCCCCAATTGTCGCTATTACACTTATTACTGCCATTATTAGCAATAAAATCCGTATTTCTTTATTGCGCCACAACTTACTCACCAACCTTATAACCTAATCCCCGCACTGTTTTTATCAAAGAGGGTTTTTGCGGGTCATCTTCCAATTTCTCTCTCAATCTTTTGATATAGACTGTCAGAGTATTATCATTAACGAAATCTCCTGCCACATCCCAAATTTGCTCCAAAAGCTGATTGCGGGAAAGGATTTGTCCCACATGATTCGCAAAAACCAATAACAGCCGATACTCTAAGGCCGTCAATGTAACTTCAACACCACGCTTATAAACCTTGCCTTCCAGGGTATTAATTTGTATGTTTTCTAAATTGATGATGGCTTTATTCTCTTTTTGCTTTTCCTGCTGTTTATTGTAACGGCGCAATACGGTTTTTATTCTGGAAATAAGCTCCCTGATACGAAAGGGTTTTGTAATATAATCATCAGCTCCCATGTCAAGTCCCATGACTATATTACCCTCATCATCCACTGCCGTAAGAAAAATCACCGGAATATCCTGCATCTTCTTTACAAGCCTGCAGAGATCATAACCGCTACCGTCAGGTAAGGCCAAATCAACCAAACATAAATCGAATTGGCTTAAATTTTCACTAATAACTTTTCGGGCACTTTCCGCATCGTAACAAAGAACGGTGGTAAGGTTCTCCTGCTCAAGAGAATACTCTAATCCGGCCGCGATTACCTTATCGTCTTCTACAAGCAAAATCTTCATAGTCCATGCTTTCCTCCTTTAAGTAGCAATTGCCAACGTTATTTTTATAGATATTTCCTTATGTATTTCAATCAGTGCTGTATTGCTTGCTTTTTTTAGTTTAACTTGCCAATATCTTCATTTAAATTTTATATATTAATTTAAATTTAATTATTATTTTATTTTATACTCCCTGTCGCTAAATGTAAAATATCAAAGTCTGCTAGATTAATATCATTTTATTTTTTGTTTTTATAAATCCATTTAACCGACATTTAACATTCTCTTAATCTCACATTAATCTTGCTTCTATAATATGAATCCATAAAGTCATTTCAAAAATAACCCTGCGTGATTAAGGTAAAGTCAATTTTTTGATAAGGCAATTTAAAATTTTTATGGTATTCAAAAGGATTTGAACTGAAATGCCCCTTTACCGCAGACGTATACTTCAATGATTTGAACGTATATAAAGAATATGATATATTTGAATTGCGAAAGCGTATAGAAATGTTTTTTCAAAACCAAATCCTTTTCCAATGCCTATATACCAAAATATTGCTTTAGGAAGGTGCATACATGGTAAAAAAGCTCATTTATGTCGTAGAAGATGAAAAACATATTCAGGAGTTAATAGCTTTTAATTTGATGGAAAACGGTTATGATGTCAAATGCTTTGACGATGGCGAAACCATGTTTGATGAATGCCACACGACAAAGCCGGATTTGTTTATTTTAGATATAATGCTTCCCGGTATTGACGGTTTTGAAATTTGCCGAAAAATTAAAGAAAATTCTATCTTAAAGAAAATACCTATAATTATGCTGACAGCAAAAAATGACGAGTTTAACAAAGTTTTAGGTCTTGAATTGGGTGCGGAAGACTACATCACCAAACCCTTCAGTGTAAGAGAACTTGTCGCCAGGGTAAAGGTAGTCTTCAGAAGACAGGCGGAAAGCCGTGAAATTGTTCCTGAAGTAATAAAAGTCGGCAAAATAACAATCGATGTGGCAAGACGCGAAGTATACAAGGATAATACCTTAATTGACCTGACCCTGAAAGAATTCGAACTTTTAAAATTACTGGTGCTTAATAAAGGTATGGTCATGTCCCGTGAATTGTTGCTGGAAAAAGTATGGGGGTTTGACTATTATGGAGAAACAAGAACGGTCGATGTACACATCAGGTACCTAAGGCAAAAAATTGAAGATGACGACAATGCACCTGCTTATATAGAAACTGTCAGAGGTGTAGGATACCGATTCAGTGACAAAGGAGACAAGGAATAAAAGGCTTATGAAAAAGAAGATTCTTAAATACTATTTGCTCTTGATTGCATTTGTTTTAGTGTTAACGGTAATTTTTACCACACAGATTTCCAAAAGATATTACAAATTCGAGGTTGAAAACAAACTGGAGAGTATAGGTATTTCAATTCAATACTATTTATTAAATAACACTTCCGGACAACAATTGGACTATAACCAATTGGCAGAAGATTTTGCAAATAATTATAATGAAAACATTACTTCTCAAGATAATAATTTAAGAGTAACCTTTATCGACCTTTCCGGCAGAGTTTTAGGCGACTCGGAGGCCAATTATAAAACAATGGAAAACCATTCTTCCAGAAAAGAAGTTCAAGAGGCTCTTTTGGGAAAAATAGGCAAAGTCTATCGCAGCAGTACGACACTGGATTATGATTTGCTATATATGGCAATTCCCGTAAAGGAATTGAATTTGATTGTACGAGTATCGGTTCCATTGACAGAACTGAATATAATTAACCGAATTACCGTTTCCTATTCTGTGCTTATAATTTTAACCGCTTTAATCATAAGTATAATAGTTTCCTTTAGAATTGCCGAAACAGTAATTCGTCCCCTTAATGACATAATTCATGCTTCAAAAGAAATATCCGAAGGAAAGTATTCTAAAACTATTTCAGTAACCTCAAAGGATGAAGTGGGACAACTGGCACTCCAGTTTAACGAAATGGCATCAAAACTGGATAAAACCATATGTGATCTTAACAACAAAAAAATTGAAATGGAATCAATTTTACAAAGCATCACCCATGGAATTGTAGCAGTCGATAATGACTTAAAAATCCTGTTAATCAATCAAGCAGCTTTCAGCATTTTAAATCTGGACAGTAATAATAAAATCACCGGTGAAATAATCACGCATCATATAAGAAATAACCGTATAAATCTTCTGTTAAAAGAGTCGATGGAAAAAAACGAACCGTTGGAATGCGAAGTCAATCTTGATGACAAAGATTTATTGATAAAAACTTCTCCCATAAGGCCAAATAACCGAAACACAATCGCTTCCGGATGGATAATTTCCATTCAGGATAATACAAAAGTAAGAAAGCTCGAGAAGTTGAAAACAGAATTTGTTTCTAACGTAACTCACGAACTTAAAACCCCTATTACATCTATCAGAGGGTTTATTGAAACACTGAAAAACGGCGCCATTAACAATAAGGATGTGTCAATGAGATTTTTAGATATTATTGACATTGAAGCGGAACGTCTTCATGATCTGATAAACGATATTCTGGTATTGTCGGAAATTGAAAATAAACAAAGCGACACCGATCTGGAGAGAATTGAGTTAAATTCTGTAATTGACGGTGTGTTTGAAATCATGCAGAACATAGCAAGTGAAAAAAACGTAGTTCTAATAAATAACATCAGTGAAAACATATTTATTAAGGCCAACAGAAACCGAATGAAACAGATGATATTGAATTTGGTTGATAATGCTGTCAAATACAATGTGCCAAACGGTTCTGTGACAGTAAGCGCTGAAAATGCCGGCGGGAAAGTAATAATATGTATAAAAGATACGGGAATCGGAATCCCATCCCAACATATTCCGAGAATATTTGAACGCTTTTACAGAGTTGATAAGGGAAGGTCCAGGAATATGGGCGGTACCGGTTTGGGGCTTTCAATTGTAAAACATATTATCAATCTTTATAACGGTGTCATTAACGTTAACAGCGAGGTAGGCAAAGGTACAGAATTTATTATCCAACTACCTTGCTGACTAATGAAACCGTTTCCTGAATCACAGGAAATCATAGATTTTTTACATCATTAGGCTCTCTTACAAAAGTATTCACATATAATATAAATTTTATAATGCCTTTATTCTTATACTTGAACTGATATTTAAACAAATATTTACATTCAGTAATATATTATCATTAAAAACAATTCATAAATAACCGATATTTTCATTAAAGGCAATAGTAACTATCTGTTCAAAGTAAAACTCATATATTTTCTCAAAAGTTGCATTGTCTAGAATAAGCTCCCATTATTAAAAAACTTAAAATGTTCTTCTCGATAAAAACCAATCATATGCTGCTAAGGAGGTAATTATATTGAAAGTTAGTCTATATAATTATGCAATTACATTCACAGATAATGATCTGGTTTGTGCCAAAATATTAAAGAAATTCTATAATATGGCAGAAGATTATGCAGATGAAATGTCTTTGATTTATGACAGATACGTATCGCTAAAAAACGTTGTGCAATATTCCGAAAAAGCAGTAGCAAAAATTTATGACAATGTTATAAATTTTTCAGTTCAAATGCTGATGGATTATAAAATTTACAATATCAATAAAGAGAGATTTACTGAACTCTGTTCAGAATATATGTTCAACTTTATCGAAGCACTCAGTGAAGTTTATGAAAAATATCTTGAATTAGTTGGCGAAAAAGAAATGGCCTCACAATACAGGAAATACCGAAAAGACTCTCGCAGCAAATTCGTTGGTGGCGGATTTGGCTTTGCCGGTGCAGTAAAAGGTATGGCCGTAGCCGGAGCTGCAAATATGGCTACAGGATTTTTACACTCAATGTTTAATATCCTCGACAGTGCTGTAACAAATGCGAGTATAAATAGTCAAATGAATAAGATTTATAAAGACCCGAAAACAAAGCAGTCATTAGTTTACGGTGTCTATAATGATATAAAATCTATTGTTTATCCATTGTGCAGCATTATAAACAAAAAGTATCCTGACTTCGAAATGACTTATACAGATGAGTCTGTGAGAAATGCCGAAACTATTTACCAAAATATCCTTGATGATGTTATTCCTGATGAACAACTTATAGAAGCTGTTGTTGATATGCTTTGTAATGCTCCATTCAAAGATGAATACTATCTGTTGGCATATTATCTTTTTGGCGATGAAAATAATGAATTGTCACAACTTGCAGAAATATTCGATATATCGATTGATATTAAAAGAATGAAAAAGGCAGACGATAATGCCAAATCGTTTTTCGGTGATAATTATAGCAAATTTGAATATGCAATGAGTAAAAATATTTTCTTTAAATCATCAAAAGAGCATTTAGGAAAACCTCTCAGCGAGCTTTGTTTGAAATTAACAGAGGTATTGGATAAAGAGATTAACAGTTACATGGTTTGTTTCTTTGATACAAGTGCAAAAAGTGAGAGACTGGGCAACTCGTTAAATACCTTTGCATTTTGCCAAGATAATGAAATGCCTTTATTCTTATTTGACAATACCATTTTTGCAACAGGTAAGGAAGGCTTTGTCTTAACAAATAAAAACATTTATTATTCAGGCGGCTGCATAAAATTAGCTGATATTAATAGTATTAAAAACGAATGGGGCTTAAAAATTAACGGAAAAAGTATTCCAACATCTTCAATGCCGTCTTCAAAACTTATTTCCCAAATAATTCAATTGATTGAATTTATAGCTTTAATAAGTCCTTATTATAATGAAAGTTACAATCAAAATGAAACTTTGGATACATCTATGAATACCCATAATTCTCAGTGTATAGATGAAAATTTTGTTATCGAATATGCATCGTCGTTATTGAAAAATATAAATAATGAGGATATAAAAAATAAAATTTTTATATTCTCGGATGACGAAAAATCACTAAAAAAAATTGGTAACGCCATAAATTCCTATGCTCAATTAAACAACGAAGAATATCCAATAATATGTTATGACAATACGCTTTTTGGAAGTTCTAAAGATGGTTGTTTGCTAACTACAAAAGGTATTTTTGTACACAATCCATTTTCATCTCCAAAATTTTTCAATTATGAAGAAATTGAAAATGTTGAATTAAAAGGTACTTTCGGAAAAGAACTTTATATAAATGACTATGAAGTTCAAACTACTCTGTTGAATGGCGAAGCTAAAAATATATTTTGCTCAATAATAAATAAAGTAATAAGAGATTTTCAGTAAAACTTGCATAACGCATATCTTATAAAATCACAACAATAAGCAAATAAAACTAAATAGCCAGTCAAGAGCAAATAAACAACCTTCTTCAAGGGCACTCTTGAAATGTCATTTTTCTTTCCACTATATTATAAGGGCTTGTAAGCCAGAATTTGCCTTACAAGCCCCATTGAAAATTATCATAGAAAGTCAATTTACAGAAAAAGTTTCACACATCCTTTATAAACTCATAATTAATAAGCACTCTCATGGGACTTTTCAACTATTTTCGGCACTTCATTAAACAAAGCTTCCAAGTCGCTGCTTCCATCTGTTTTACTTAAGTAAATCAAATATTCGATATTTCCTTCCGGTCCCCTTATGGGCGAAAAATCCAAACCTTTTACTTTAAGACCTGTTCCTATCGCAAAAGCAACAATATCCTTGATTACATCCTCGTGAACTTTTGGGTCTTTTACAACTCCTTTTTTTCCTACCTTATCTCTGCCTGCTTCAAACTGTGGTTTAATCAAACAAACCAGTTCGCCTTCATCGGTAAGCAGTTTAACTGCGACAGGAATAACCTTCTTCAGTGAAATAAAAGATACATCTATCGAAGCAAAATCCACCAAAGTTCCCAGCTGTTCCGGTTCCACATATCTGATATTTGTACGCTCCATGCATACAACCCGCTCGTCATTTCTTAATTCCCACGCCAGCTGCCCATAACCGACATCCACCGCAAATACCTTAGCGGCACCGTTTTTCAGCATGCAGTCGGTAAATCCTCCGGTAGAGGCTCCGATATCTATTGCCGTCTTGGATTTCAAATCTATACTAAACACTTTAATTGCCTTCTCCAGCTTCAACCCGCCCCTGCTGACATAAGGGTGTACATTCTCTTTTATAACAATTTCAGAATCCACATCCACTTTTGAACCGGGTTTGTCCTCTTTTTTTCCAGCTACAAACACAACTCCTGCCATTATGGAGCTTCTCGCCTTTTCGCGGCTTTCAAAAAATCCCCGTTTAACAAGCAGGACATCCAGTCTTTCCTTTTCCAAAATATAAACCTCCGTATTCTGCCATGTTTGTCCTATTTAAACTTAATCAATATTTATTCTTGCCTTATTTAACAATTTAACAACATCATTCACAATTGCTTGTTCATCAAGCCTGTATATGCTCTGAATCTCGTTTTTCGAACCATGGGGAATAAATTGATCCGGGTACCCAAACATTTTTGTTTTTATGTTTATTCCCTTCTGGTTTATTGTTTCAAGCAGCTTGCTTCCAAAGCCTCCTGCTATGGCATTATCCTCAATAGTTATTAAATGCCTTGTTTTTAACACCGAATTTATAAGAAGTTTTTCGTCAATAGGTTTTATAAATCTAAAATAGATGACATCGCAGGATATGTCCATTTTTTCCAACATATCTGCCACTTTCAGGGCAGTCTCCACTTTATTTCCGACAGCCGCAATAGTCATATTGCTTCCTTCCCGCACAAGCAAAGCCTTGCCAAATTTAATGGGCTCTGTATCCAACAGTTTCTCAGCACCTTTTCCCCTTGGATATCTTACAGCAATAGGACCATTATGCTCTTTTACAGCATAATTTAACATCAGGGCAAATTCTGCATAATCACAGGGTGCCAAAATTGCCATATTGGGTATATGACCTAAAAAGGAAATATCATAAATACCTTGATGTGTCTCACCGTCTTCACCTACAATTCCGGCCCTGTCAATAGCAAACACCACATGAAGATTTTGTATTGCCACATCATGTAAAATCTGGTCATACGCTCTCTGCAAAAAGGAAGAGTAGATGGCAACAACCGGTTTAATTCCTCCCCTGGCCAGTCCGGCTGCAAAAGTAACTGCATGCTGCTCTGCAATACCTACATCAAAAAACCTTTCGGGAAATGTCTTGGAAAACGGAATCAATCCTGTCCCATGGGGCATTGCTGCAGTAATTGCAACCACTTTTTCATCTTCCCGGGCAATATTGACAATCTCACGTCCGAAAATATCCGAATATCCCGGACCGCTACTGGCTTTAACCTCTCCTGTTTCAATTTCAAAGGGTGCTACACCGTGAAATAAATCGGGATTTTCTTCAGCATATGTATATCCTTTACCTTTTTGAGTACACACATGTATAAGTACCGGACCTTTTATTGTCTTTGAAATTGTTAAAAGTCTTTCTATTTCCGTTATATTATGTCCGTCAACAGGACCCAAATATTTAAATCCCAGCTCTTCAAATATTATCCCCGGCACTATCATATATTTTATAGATCCTTTTACTCTACCCAATGCCTTTGCAGCACTCTTACCGATAGCAGGAATCTTGTTGAGCATGATATCTATATCTTCTTTAACTTTGAAATAGAAAGGTTCTGTTCTTATTTTACTTAAATACTTCGATAATCCTCCAACATTTTTTGAAATGGACATCTCATTATCATTTAATACCACAATAAAATTATTTGGGTATCGCCCTGCATTGTTCAATGCTTCAAAAGCCATTCCTCCTGTCATTGCTCCATCTCCAATGACAGCAACCACCGAGTATGATTCATTATTTAAATCCCTTGCTTTTGCTATTCCAAGGGCAGCAGAAATCGAAGTACTGCTGTGCCCGGCATTAAAGGCATCATGCTCACTTTCATTAATCTTGGGAAAACCGGACAATCCTCCCAGTTTCCTTAATGTATCAAATTGTTCCTTTCTTCCGGTAATAATTTTGTGAACGTAAGACTGATGCCCTACATCCCAAACAATTTTGTCCTGCGGCGAATTAAACACGCGATGCAGAGCCAGTGTAAGCTCTACTACCCCTAAGTTTGAAGCAAGATGTCCTCCCGTCTTTGACACCTTGTCAATCAAAAACATTCTTATTTCATTTGCCAATTTATTCAATTCATCCAGATTCAACTTTTTTAAGTCTTCCGGTGAATTTACTCTATCTAAAATTTTACCCAAACAGGTTTCAACTCACTTTCTTTTATTTTTTTTCTTTTTCCCGAATTCAATAAAATTCAATCTCCCTGTCAGAAACATTAAAATTACAGCCACTTTATAGACAATATAATTGCTTTTCTCCATTGCTATTGTCTTTCCGATTGCTTTACCTCCAATAGTCAGGGCGGCAACAGTACCTGTGATTCCGACGCTTGCTAGGGTTTGCACTGTCCCATCGGCTGTAGCAGCAATTTTTATAACTATAAAACCACTGGCAGCCCCACTAATAACACCGCATATATCACCCACAACATCATTGCATATGCTGGACACCTTATTGGCATTTCTCATAAGCTTTATGGCATTTTTGGCACCATACATCTTTCTTGAAGCCATGGCATGGAAAGGTGCCTCTTCGGCAGCAGTTACCGCTATACCTATTATATCAAAAATTATACCGATTAAAATAATAATCAGTACTATAAGAAAGGATATGAATATATTTTTATCTTCCAAAAGGGTTGAGGACATTATTGATAAACTTGAAGATACAACAAATGTAAACAAAGTAACAAAAATAACCCATTTCAAATTTTCTTTTCTCGAACCCACTGAATTGGTTTTAAACTTTACTTTTCTCCTATATTCCGGATGTTTATAATTGCCATCCACAAAAAAACCTCCAAAAAATCCTTAAATAAATGATATATTTATTAATAATTGCAAATAATACCAATTATAATAAAATACAGGATGGAAATACACTGAGTAAATTTTGCGGCTTAGGTCAGGCTTGATTTCCACGGAAGATACTGAAATGTCGCCAAATCAGCAGTTTCCTTTTAAATCTTCCGCCACAATGTTGCCAATTGTGGGGCCTGATTACCACTTAGTCCACACTGCAATCCCCAGTGTATCTCTTGCTAGAACAGTCTAGGGGTTTTCCCCGACAGTCTGACCGATTCCTAGCCTCTTTTGCAAAGGTGGTTTCAAACTGCTTTAGTGCACATGTATCGGCCAATACATGTACACCTGACCATTATCCACCAACTTCACTCAAGGCAGGCTACTCTGTTCACAGCACCCTAACGGTACCGCAAAACAGGTTTACTCCCTACTCGTAGTTGAAGCAATATTGGTTTTGATATTAATACCAAAACTCTTTTTTCTCCCACAAGGTAGGGTCTCCACGGTAGAGGGGTCAACGCCCGCATGCCATTGCGGATCGCCCCTAAACCTTAACTCCCAGCATCAGCCCATTACTGGGCGTAACAAGCCAACACAAGGAACTTCATCGATATGCCCTTCAACGGATTTTTAGGCCCGTTTTCAGAACCGGCAGTACTGACTAGAATACTGCTCCATCCTGTCTTATTGGCAATAAGCCGTATAAGTATAACAGGAAAGTATTATAACATATAAACAATTATGTATAAAGAATCACTATAATCTGTAAAGCTTCTTTAAACCTCAAAACAAGCATTTATTCCGAGGCAGCGAATTTATAGTCATCAATACTTGTGTTTATTCTCTTTTTATCCTTTAGTTTTATTCCATGCACCATTCCTACAAGCATTACAATAATCTGTTACTATCAGTCTCAGAAACAAGTTTTAAATGAGTCACATTTGATCGAAACAAGGCCGCCTTAAAATATTATCCCATCCAAATACCGATAAGAATTCCCAACAATGCCCCCATAAATACTTCAAAGGGGGAATGTCCCAACAATTCCTTCAATTTCTCATCAAACTGAACCTTGTCATTATGTGAATATATAAGTTGATTCAATACCTTTGCCTGCTTTCCGGCTGCCCTTCTGACACCTGCCGCATCATACATAACAATCAAAGACACTGCCAGTGAAATGCCAAACTCCACTGAATCAATTCCTTTAATTTTAGCGACAACAGTGGTAAGAGATACAATAAATGCCGAATGGGAACTTGGCATCCCGCCAGAACCTATAAATCTTGTAAAATCTATTTTTTTGCTTGATACAAGAACATTTATTACTTTTAAGAGTTGAGCCAAAAACCAGGCAAACATCGGTACCGTTATTGTTCTGTTGTTTATTATAGCGTTTATAAATTGCACCTTTAAAATAATCCTCCTGCTTACAATAATTTTACATTTCTCTTATAACAAGATACTCTGCAAGTTCTTTTAAAAATGCAGCCTTTTGGCCAAAACTATCCAGGCTTTTTATTGCCTTTTCCGTAGTTTCCGCAAGCATTTGTTTTGATTTATCCAGTCCGTAAATACTTACATAAGTAGTCTTTTTATTTGAGGCATCACTTCCCACTTTTTTGCCCAGCTTCTCAACACTTCCTTCCACATCAAGGATATCATCCTTTATCTGAAAAGCCAGTCCTATGCCTTCAGCATAGGTTCCCAATTTTTGGATATCTTCTTTGGAAGCATTGCAAATAATTGCTGCCGATATGACAGATGCTTTTATCAAAGCACCGGTCTTAAGCCTATGCATATATTCAAGGGTCTCAACCGGCACCTCACTATTTTCCGATTCAATATCCACTACCTGTCCCCCAATCATCCCGCGCACACCGGACGACCTAGCAATATACGCCATTGCTTTCACTTTATTTTCTATATTATTGCAATTACTTGAAGTATTTTCAAGCATCAGCTCAAAAGCCATATTCAAAAGTCCATCACCCGCCAAAATAGCCAGAGCCTCACCGTATACTTTATGATTTGTGGGTTTACCTCTTCTGTAATCATCGTTATCCATAGAGGGCAAATCATCATGTATCAGTGAGTAGGTATGGATCATTTCAACAGCACAAGCATAGGGCAATACTTCCTTCAAATCGCCCTCCAGCATATCACACACAGCAAGGGAAAGAACGGGTCTTAACCTTTTTCCTCCTGCCAAAAGGCTGTAACGCATAGCATTATATACCGATTTTTGCAATATATCTTTTTCTTTTATGCATTCTTCCAAATAATTATTAACAATATCCTGATATATTTCTAATTTTTCCATAAACTCCATCGGCAAAATCCCCCTAATATTTTATGCACTAATCCTTAATAAAATCTTCTTCAATAATATCACCATTTTCACTTTCTACCAATATTGTAATCTTTTTCTCTATTTCATCCAGCATTTTGCTCAATTCCTTTGAAAGAGCTACTCCTCTTTGGAAAATCTTAATAGACTCATCCAAAGGCATATCCCCCTGTTCGAGCTTTTCAACTATTTCTTCCAGTTCATTAAGCGATTTTTCAAAACTCTTTTTTTCCCTGGCCATAATTAATTCCTACCCTTCACTTTATTTACCGTACATTCTAAGTTTCCATCCGCAAGGTTAACTCTTATTTGATCCCCTTCAGCCACATCGCTTACAGATTTTATTATACGCCGGTCATCGGCCGATTTAACGATACTGTATCCCCTTGCCAATATTGTCAGCGGACTTAGGGCATCAAGCTTGCCTACAAGAAACTGAAGCTTCGATTTTGCCCTCTCCTGCTTTACCAGAAAGGCTTTTTTCAAATCTTTATATAATACATCCAATTTCATTCTTTCCTGATAAATTCTGTCATAAGGCTGCCTGAAAACAGCAGAATTCTTTAATTCTTCAAGCTTTTGCCGCTTAATTTTAATATTTCTCAGGATGGCATTTCTAAGTCGCATATCAAGCTCGATCACCCTATTGATAAGCTGCTGTTTTTCAGGCATGACAATCTCTGCTGCAGCAGACGGTGTCGGAGCCCGCACATCTGCTACAAAATCACATATCGTGTAGTCTGTCTCATGCCCTACAGCAGATATTATCGGGATTTTTGAGTTAAATATGCTTCTTGCAACAATCTCTTCATTAAAGGGCCAAAGTTCTTCTAAAGAACCTCCACCTCTGGCAATTATTATAACATCGACACAGTTCAGACGATTAAGGGTATCAATTGCCCTGCTTATTTCCTCGGCTGCCCCCTGCCCCTGAACTCTGACGGGAAAAATCTTTATGCAGGCGTTATAAAATCTTCTGTCAAGTATGTTTATAATATCCCTGATAACCGATCCCGTTGATGACGTTACTACTCCGATTGACTCGGGCATAAAAGGAATAGGCTTTTTATAACGGCTGTCAAAAAGCCCTTCCTCCGAAAGTTTTTTCTTTAACTGTTCAAAGGCAATATGAAGATTTCCCACTCCGTCATTTATCATTTCCTCGGCATAAAGCTGATATTGCCCGTCTCTTTCGTATAAAGAGACATACCCTCTAACTATGACCTTCATTCCGTTTTCCGGTATGAATTTCAAGTGAGAATTGTGTGTTCTGAACATGACACATTTAATAACACTGTTTTCATCTTTAAGTGTGAAGTACATATGTCCGGAGGAATGATGCTTGAAGTTGGAAATTTCACCCCTTATCCAGAGGTTTGACAATATCATATCCCGTGAAATAATTTCCTTAATATATCTGTTAACTGAAGTTACTGTCAAAACATTGTCAAAAATACCGGTTAATGTTTCTTTCATTTCTTCTCCCATAACATTTAAGTTCTTATTTTTACTATCGGTTTTCATCACAACAACCCACCTTTTTCAGGTGGGTTGTTAAATAATAAAAAGTTTCAAGTGCTTTTCGATTCTTCAATCCTTCCGGGAAGTTCCCTGACTTGTGAAACTTTACCCAATATGCCGTTAATAAAAGAACCGCTGTCTTCACCGCTATAGTTCTTAGCCAACTCCACTGCTTCGTTTATCGACACATTAAAGGGTATATCATCTCTAAAAAACATTTCGTATATGCTAAGCCTTAAAATAGATAAGTCAACCTTTGAAATCCTTGAAAGTTTCCATCCTTTTGAATAGGTTTCAATGGTTTTGTCAATCTGTTCCAGATTATTGTACACACCTTTTACAACATCAACAATATAATTCTCATCATTCTCGGCTAAATTTACCTGTTCAAGGGTCTGCCTTATTTGCTCATCTCTGGAGTCCTTTTGAATTTCCAACTGGTATATGAGCTTCATCGCAATCTCCCTGGCTGCCCTTCTTCCCATTAACTTTGTACCTCCTCGACTAGTTTGAGCCTTTTCAATCCCATATGTTTTGTTTCAAATCAATTCTGAAAAATTATCTGTCAATATCATGATTATAAGCACTGTTCCAATTATGCTCACACTCTATGATGCCTGTTTTCTTATTCATAAACCCATTATTAACTCTCATTGCGAAAATTTCTTCTTTATTTATTAAATATACTTATCATTTCTCAAAAGCAAAAATAAATACCTTTCTAAAAAATGCAATCAAAAGGAAACCCTTAAATCATTATCTATATGTACCCGGAGGTAATATTCTGTCCAACAAATTTCTCAAATAGTCCTTGTCATTTGATATCTTTTTTCCAATATAATAACCTATCAAAACGCATAATGCAATAAATACCGTCTGAAAAAAACCGATAAAAAGAGTGGATAACGCAAATATCAGCCCGAAAAGGGCACCGTTTATTTCACCAAAATGTCTTTTGTAGAAATTTATAAAATTCTCCCAACTCATAGCATACTCTCCTATTCAACCCTTGATTTATACCCGGTGTATATATTTTCAACGGAAACTTTTACATCAGAAACATTTATACCGGAAGTTTCCTCAACTGCTTTTTTAACCTTCACCTGAAGTTCTTCCGATAGAGTTGGAATGTGAGTTTCGGCTAAAACAATCGCTTTAATAAATATGGAAACATCTTCTCCCAGCTTTCTCACATAAGCTTTTGTATCCTTAATACCGCTAATTTTTTTTGATGCCGATAATGCTATATTTTCAATGGCATTAAGGGAAATTCTGATTTCACCAACATTGTTGACCTTGCTGATAGACTTCTTTTCCCGCTCGCTTCTAACACCGGAAAAAAGAAACATTATGCTCAGTGCAAAAAATATAAGTTCTATAATGAACATAATAACATTCGAAGCTCTGTTGGGTAATACAAACTCCGAAATATATTCCGTTGTATTGGAAAACAGGCTATGGTTTAGGGTCATGGCCATCAATATCACGGACACTACAGTAAGACAGAAAGCATAAATCGCCAAAATAGTCCTAAATAAAATATTCATAAGTCACCTCTTCACACTTTTCTTTTGTCACAAGAAATCCCATTACTAGAATTTTTAATAAAAAACCAAACTTTTATACTACATTTTTTGTGTATTTCCAAATATTTCTGCTAAAAAAATATTACAAAGATTCCCTTCACACTTTTATCCAAATTATATTATATTTTATTTTTATAAAAAAATAAACCCTACAAAGGGATTATTTCAAAATAGTATAACTTTTTCTATTTGTACACGGCATTTATTTTACCCGGGAAAGGTCATCGCTGATTTCTTTTCTGATTTCCTTTTCTATGTTTACGCCTTGAACATGGATATTTATCTCAACGACATTAAGTCCAGTCATAGTTTCTACAGCCTTTTTAACTTTTTCCTGTATATCCCATGACACATCGGGAATTCTGTATCCGTATTCAACAATAATATACAAATCTATCGCAGCTTCTTTTTCTCCGACTTCCACTTTTACTCCCTTTGATAAATTTTTACGTCCAAGGATTTCCGCAATTCCACCAGCGATACCACCGCTCATTCCTGCAACACCAGGTACATCCATAGCAGCAACTCCTGCAATGATGGCCACTACCTCTTCCGATATTTTAATGTTACCAATCTCAATATTATTACCCTGGACATTTTCATCCATTTGGATTCCCTCCCCCGCTGTATCACGTAAAAGCCCGATACAAAATATTATAACACTACAAATCAACGATATCAATAAATTGTATCTGTCAACATAATAATTCGACTATATTGGATTTGTGTAAATTCTTTTCAAAATATCCTTTTTTAAAAAACAGTTCTCACGTGAACATCAGATATTGCTACATTTGCCTGTCTGGATGCAATATCCGCAATCTGTGTTGCCTCAACATCGGACAGACTCTGAGCCTTAACAACTATATCAACACTTCCGTCATCAGCAATAAATACAACCACATCACTATACCCTTTCTCTTTTATAAGAGTTTCTATTGCCATTTCTTTTTCTGACTTGTCAATCAACGCCAAAATTTTCTTATTGGCTTGAGCTTTAAGTTCTTTATCGGCATTAGGGTCTTTGGTAATTTGTTCAAGCTCATCTTTATTTTTACCCCTTGTTACGTCTTTATCCATTTTTGCCTGTGCGAAAAATTCATTAGCCTGCTTTGATGCCTGAACTTCTTTACCGGAATTTTTCTTTTCATCCTTTTTGTCCTCTTTTTTATCTTCCTTTTTGTTGTCTTTCTTATCTTCCTTTTTGTTATCCTTCTTATCGGAATCTTCTGTCTTTTCGGCTACTTCGCTGCCCAAAGAATCACTGTTATCTACATAAACTGCCTCACCAAGTCTGGGAGAATCGGTGTCTAACATTTCATTGCTTACCGAAACACTGCTTTTTTTGTAACTGTATTGTAAATACCCTGCTATGACTATCATAAGAATCAGCGACAAAACAACAATTTGTTTTCTCTTAAATACTACCATAGAATAATCCCCCTTCATTATTGCTTTTTATAATATATATTGAATATATATTGCAAATTTGTCTTATTTATATCTTTTTTTGCAAATTTTTATTCAACTTTCTTAACCTCCTTTTCTTTCAAACACCTGTATTTTATGTACCGGTATATCAAGAAGAACTTTTACTGCATTTACTAAACTTTCTTTAACCAAAGGATCATTGGCACCCTCTGCTACTACCACCACCCCCTTAACTTCCGGTAAAAGTTCTTTCAAAATAATAGGTTTCTTTACACCGCTCCCGCTGTCCTCATAGGCAATCTGACTTTCGTAGGAACTATGATCTATTTTTCTTGTCCCTCCGGTACTATCCTTTTCCTCCGTAATTTCATCGCTTTTCTTAACATCCGAATAAGGTACGATTTGTCTACCTGATGAATAGGTCACCAGTACATCAACTTTTCCCACACCGTTTATCTGTGAAAGAATCTCTTCTATGCTTTTTTCCAGATCTGTCTTTTCGTTATTTACACCGACAACGGATGCTTCCTCTGCTTTCTCCTCAATATTATCCTCAACTTTATTTGAAGCAATTTTTTTATCTTTCTTTCCTTCTCCTTCAAATAGTGTACTTCCGGCTATTATGATTATAATTCCGATAATTACAAGAATTATAAGGTTTTCGCCCATTTTATTGTTCTTGTCATTCTTAAGCAGCTTTCTCAAATACTCCACAAACTTTTTCAACTTATCCATATTGCCCTCCTTATTTCTTCAAAAGGTATTTTGTTTACGTGACAGAAATCACTATGTTTTCCTTTTGTATGTTAAGCATGTTTTCAATCCTGTTCTCAATTTCTGTTCTAATTTCTTTATCAATTTTTGTGTTCAGGCTCTCTTCTCTTTCTTGTTTTTTTTCTTTCCCCACTACTACTTTATCTATGCTCTTAATTTTCTTAATACCCTTTGTTTTTTCTTCCTCTTCCCCAAGTTTCAGTTCAAGGTAAATTCTTTTGATTTCTCCGAATTTTTCATCCGAATAATCGTCATTTATAATTACATCAGCCTTAACATCCAATACACCTTTCACACCTCTTACCAAATTTTCCACCTGACTTATGACCTTATTTCTGTATAAATCGGTAATCTGCCTTGTCTGTTCTTCTTTAAGAACCTGGCTGTTTGCCATTATCTCTTTTTTGTCTATGAAGTTACTGCTTGACAAATGATAAACCTCAAGTTCCGTTCCTCTTTGAAGAAAACCAAGCACCGGATTAATCAAAGCAATCACCAGAATAAGACCGGAAACCAGATTTATCATTTTTTTCATTTTGCCCGACGGCAAAAGCATCTCCAAAAGAACTATAAAGACTACAAGAGTTGCAATATTCATGCACCATTCTTTTAAAAACTCTATCATTCCATCACCTCATCATAGAGCTTAAATTGCCCGCAGTTACTAATGTAGCAACCGTCAAAAGGAACATAAAGGATACCGAAGCCACTATTGCAAAAATATAAGTTATTGAACCTGCTACTTCCCCAATACATTTAATAATTCTGTTTTCGGCCACCGGTTCTAAAAAGACACAGGCCAACCGATATACCCCTATGATAGCCAACATTTTTAACACCGGTATAAGGCTTATCGATATTATGCCAATCATAATTGCAACTCCAAAGGCATTTTTTATAAGCAGAGTACATCCTAAAACGGTATCGGCTGCATCGGCAAGATACTTTCCTGCCACCGGTACAAATACTCCTATTGCAAATTTGGTTGTTTTGCTCGCCACCCCATCCACCACAGCACCTAAAGTGCCTTGAAGAGATATAACTGCAACAAATAAAGTCAGTATAAAGCCCAAAGACCAGGATGTAATGTTTTTCAGGAAAGAAGCAAGCCTTGCAACCTGAACTTTATCGGAAATATTGTTTACAATGGATATAACCGTCGAAAGAATAATAAGAGGTATAAAAACGTTTTTTATTACGGTAGCTGTAAACTGTACAATGGCTATCAATACAGGATGCAAGATTCCGCCTGATGTGATGTTTCCCCCGGAAATCAGCAAAGTTACAAGCACAGGTATGGAGGAATACATAAAATTTACCATTGCATCAATTATTTGAATACCCGATTTAAGCGCACTATTAAAACTTATTACCAATACTGAAACCAGAACTATATAACATACATAGAAGGCAAGTTCTCCCACACTTTTACTCATAAAGGATGACTGGAGGTTGTTAAGAACTGCACAGATAATTGCCAATACTATTAATTTAATTAGCAGATCAATATTTACATACACTTCTTTAAACAAATACATCAAAATTTTTTTAAAGATAATTGTAAAGTCAAATTTGAATTCTCCCTTTGTCAAATCCTTTATCATTTTTTCCGGATTATAATCGGGCATTATTTCATAAAACTCTTCATCCATTGCTCTTTTGAGGTTTTCTTCAACCGATTTTACTTCATCGGTATTCATCTGCTGCTCAATAATCTCTTGTTCCATACCGGCCCCTTCACCGTATACTCGACCGGGAAAAGCAACGCAAAATACCGTCAGGAACATAAATAAACATATTAATTTTGAGAAGCAATAAATCACAGTTCTTTTGTTTACTCTACACATTTTTTCTCCATCCGTTCATATATTACCCGATAATTCTTATAATCAAGTCCATTAATGAAGTCAGTATAGGAACAGCCAAAACTATGATAACCACTTTGCCGGCCAATTCTACCTTTGACGCAATTGCACTTTCCCCGGCATCTTTGCAGACCTCTGCACCAAATTCTGCAATATACGCTATTCCCACAATTTTAAGCAATGTTGAAATATATACGGTATTTATATTAATTCTCTCGGCATAGCTGTTAAGAAGTTCAATGACTGCAGAGATCTTGCCCAGTATCATTGTGAAGACAATTATTCCTGCTGCAATACTTATCTGTATTGCAATTTCCGGCCGTTGCGCTTTAATAACAGCTATTATTACAGTTGCCACAATTGCCAATCCGATTACCTGAACTATGTCCACAGAAATCATCATCCTTAATTTCAGAAATGAAACAATGTTTTTACGGTATCAAACAGATTTACTATTTCCTTTACTATCATCATAAGTACTACTATCAGACCGGCAAGGGTTGTCATCATTGCCTGCTCGTCTCTTCCCGATTTGTTAAGCAAAGCGTTTAATACCGAAACTAATATTCCTATGGCAGCAATTTTAAAAATCAATTCTATGTTCATAATTGTTCTTTCTCCTCTTGTTTAAGAGATATAGTATAATTTTCAGGAACAATTTATAAATTTGTTCCTAACGGAATAATGAAAACTAATCTGTATTTTTCAAGAAGCAATTGGCATTTTTTTCACTATTCCCATATATCTTTTCTGTACAAGTTATATATATTCACACAGACTTTTCATTTAGAACAATAAAATGATTATTGCCAGACCGAATAAAACTCCAAGATTCTTGTACATCTTCTCATTCTTGCTTCTGAGTTCCTCTGCTTTTTGCTCCTGTATCCTCAACTGATTTACGGTAAGACGTATATTTTTTATCTGTCCTTCCAAATCAGAGCTTCCCAGCATCTTACCAAAGGAAATAATTATAGCTTCGTCCTCAGAATTCAAACTTGTAGCGGAAATATTCTCTTTCACAGCCTTTGTCCATGCTTCATCGGCACACATTCCTTCTTTCAGGTTTTCCACTGCTGCTTCAAAAAAAACGGCCACGCTGCTGTCTGTGCAACTGCTGACTTTTTGAAAAGCGTCTTGCAATACATTGGACAAAAAACTTATTTCATTTTCAAATATCTGAAGCAGCATTTGAAGAGTCTTCAGCTCTTGCGGCCTTTGGGCATAGGTTTGGGCATGATAATATCCCAAAAGCGTGCTGGATACAAAGACAATCAAACTGCCCACGATTTTCAGCAGCATAACTTTTCTCTCCTGTACAGAAACTTCATACTGCTGCCGTCGATAACTTCTTCAAGGGTTCCCGGCCCGTTTTTACAGCTTAACACAACCAACCTGTCAAACACCTTTTCTTCAAGCATCGAAAGCACTTCTTTTCTCAGTTTTAATTGAGAAATACTGTAACCATGGGCTGTTGTAACTATTTTGACCCCCGCATTAATCACCTGCATCAACGCTTCCTTGTCTCCGCTGCTGCCTATTTCATCGGTTATTATTACATCAGGGGACATTGACCTTAATAACATTGACATTCCTATCTGTTTAGGGCAGGCATCCAGCACATCGGTTCTAACTCCCACTTGTTTTTGAGGTGAACCCTTAAAACATGCGGCAATTTCAGACCTTTCATCCACTATTCCCACTTTCAGGCCCTTTAGTCCTATTTGAGGAACACCATCACTTACAGACCTTGCAATATCTCTGAGAATTGTGGTCTTTCCGCATTTTGGAGGCGATATGATGAGGGTATTGTATATATCGTTTTCTCCCTGAACTATGAACTTTAAAATTTGATCCGAACATCCCCTTATTTCTCTAGACACTCTAATATTAAGACCTGAAATATCCTTTAAATTTTTTATTCCTGTCCCGTCTAATACCGCTTTTCCGGTTATTCCAACTCTATGCCCGCCCCTTAGTGTAATATACCCGTTCCGTATTTCATCCTGAAAGGCATATATGGAATTTTCACTGATAAGTTCCAATGTTTTAATTATCTGTTCCTGACTTGCAAATACCGGATTTTCGGGTTTGGCTTTAAGTTCACCGGAAGTCTCCAAAAAAAAGCTTCCCCTATGGTTCTGGATCATAACCGGTTTGTTCACCCTGAATCTTATTTCCTCGGTACTCACCAAGTCCTTTACCGACATTCTTTTTATAGCACTTCTTAAGTCCGGTGAGACAAATCGCAATATATCCCTTTCAAACTCATTAATTTCCTCAATTTTATAGGTTTGTTTGTCATTGGTAATCATAATATCTTCCTCCTGTAAAAGCATAATCTTATCCGATGTAGGAAACCTAAAAATTTCTTACTTAATTTTATTAATCTTTGTCCATTTCTATGACAAAAATATATTTTTTGCTTTATCGAAAACAGCAAAAATGGCGAAAAGAAGGCATAAAAAATCCCTCAATCAAGTGATTATTTAAAAATTTACTCACCAACCGAGGGAATTTTTTTTATTTTGCTTAAAGTAAACTCATTTATTTTTTCTTAACCGGCTTATTATGTTGAATTATGCTTCCAGATCGTTTGTTATCTTAAGTTTATCAAAGATAAAGAGTAATATGGACAAAAACATGCCGACAATGCAGGCCAGAACCATACCTTTAAGTTCTACCTGACCTATTTTCAACACAATACCGGAAAGGCCGGTAACAAAAACAACAGAGGTCAGGATTAAATTTCTATTGCGTCCGTAATCAACCCGACCGTCCACCAAAATACGTATACCCGATGCCCCAATCATTCCGTATAGGAGAAATGAGATTCCCCCAATTACAGGATTAGGTATTGTTTGAATAAGAGCCGATATCGGTCCCACAACAGAAGCGATTATGGAAAGTACTGCAGCACCGCCAATGACCCTCACGGAATACACCTTTGTCATCGCCATTACACCGATATTCTCCCCATAGGTTGTTGTAGGAACTGCTCCGACCAAACCCGACAGGGCTGTCGACAGTCCGTCGGCAAACATGGAACGATGAAGTCCGGGATCCTTCAGAAGGTCTCTTTCTACAATTTTACTGGTTACAATCTGATGGCCTATATGTTCAGAGACCACGACAAGAATTACCGGAAATATCATAACAATTGCTTCAAGACTATAGCGCGGCAGCTGAAAATTAGGAATTACAAACAAGTCTGTCTTTAATGCCTCGGCTACAGTCTCAACAGTAATTAAACCTGTAAAAAGTGCTGTTGCATAGCCAGCAACAATGGCAATCAGGATAGGTATTACTGCAAAGAATTTGCGGAACAAAACATTACCAAGTACGGCAAAAGCCAATGTAACAAGGAATACGATTACATTTTTCATATTAATCTCAGCATCCAGAAGACCGGCTGTATTGGCAGCCGAACTTGCCAATTCCAAGCCAATCAATGCAACAACTGGCCCCATGGCCGCTGCCGGAAGTACGACATCAATCCAGTCCACTCCGAATTTGTAAATAATCAAAGCAATAATACAGAATGCAATACCCACTACTACAAATCCGCCAAGGGCATACTGATAACCCCATTTCGAAATAACAAGACCAGCCGGCGCAATAAAAGCGAAGCTGGACCCAAGATAAGCCGGTGCTTTTCCTTTTGTAATTAAAATAAACAACAGCGTTCCAATACCGTTCATAAGCAGAACAACCGATGGGTTGATATTGAAAATAATGGGTACAAGAACCGATGCGCCGAACATTGCAAACATATGCTGAAGCGACAGCGGTATCATGAGATTCAAGGGTACTTTATCTTCCACTTGAATAATTCTTTTATTTTCCAAGATGAGCCCTCCCTAAATTTAATCTCGAGTAGTATAACATAGTTGCAGACAAAATTCCAGAAAAAATTTGACATAAATCTAATTTATGTTAATCTTGTTTAAGGTATTTTTCAAGTTCTATAAAAACCTTGCTGAATACAATAATTTATAAAAAGCAATCCGTTAATTTACAAAACAAGAATAATAAAATCTTCCATTAATTCTTATTTATGTTTTGTGCATTGCAATCATAGTCTTAGTGTCAGTAATGACAAAAAGAATTATTCCTTTGTAAAAAAATATACCAAATAACTGATCAATGACCTAAAATAGTGTATTTTACCCAATATTTAGATTTTGTACGATAATTTTTTCCCTTCCAATCATAAAAATTATATTTTAAGACAAAATCTTAAACTTTATAACAGGAAATATGTTTTTATTTTTTACACCAATCTGATATAATTAACAGAGAAGTGTATAAAAATATTAATTATCAGGGAGCAGGTAAAATGAAAATAGAAAAGTTTTTGAGCGCAAAGAATTTTATTGCAAAAAACTGCAAAAAAATTGCTAATAAGCAAATCTTAAATTTCTTTGGCAAAAAAACGGCTATTCAGAACGACTATCAGAATGAATATATCGACACTATTAAAAAGATAAAACAGGGCGATCAGCAACTAAAAAAGGATTTTATCGACAAACATAAGGGATTTATCTTAGAGTCAATATCTCATTCCCTGGGAAGGTCGGCCATTCCAAAAAACAGTCCTGAATTTGATGTCGGTTTGGATGCCTTCGATTATTCCATTGACCTGTTTAATCCTGAAAAAGAAAATGATTTTCTATCCTTTTCTGAACAAATCATCAGAGAGTGGATATTGGATTACGTAAAGCAAGAGAACTTAAACAATTCACTTCGGCAAATCGATGAAGAAAAGTATTACCTTTATTGCAATAATGAATCTACAAAAGATATAGCCCAGTTCAAAAGGAGTCTCTGGGAATACGGAATAAAACTTAGCGATTTACCCAATCTGACTCCCGATGAAAAACAAAATATTGGTGTATGCGTCAGGATTGCAAAGCAACTGGCCATTGACGACCGGCTGTTCCAAAAGGTTACCGGTAAAAAAACTCTGTCCGTTGAAGATTTCAATGACGGAATAAAATTGGAAAGACGACTCTTTAACAAATATAAAAAGTATATTATCGCACTTACATTGATAATAAAAAACAACCTTCGTCTGCTGTGCAGTTATTTAAGAAATGTTAATCTAAGAAATGATCTCAATGAAAATATCGGAGTAATACTTGAAATAAAAAACAACCAGGCCATTTTATTTACTCTTAAAGGTGAATTTCTGACCGTAAAGCTCAGCACATCCAATAAAGTAGGAGAACAGATCAAGTTTGGCAGTTACAGAATTCAAAGAAAAAATAAATACCAAAATTACATCATAGCTGCCTGGGCTTTTACCAGTGTGCTGATTTGCATTATTGTATTCAATGGATTTAAGCTGATTATAAATAATCGTACACCGGCGTTTTCATACAGTACCGTTGAATCTCCACTGCCCAACCAAACCGTTGAACCCAAAAGTACAAGCAGCAATACTGCCGTTGATAATGCCCATCAGGTAGGAGTTACACCGGCGCCTGATTTGACCGGTATGCCGAAGAACACCTCTTCTCTGCTTGTAAGCGAACCTTTATCAACAGAACTTCCGGCTACCAATCGTGCTGTAAGTACCGCACAAACAATCCCAACTTCATCTCCGAATAAGATTGCTGCTGCAACACCTGCTCCAAGTATTGCTGTAACTCCTTCTCAGACCGCCGATGCTGTCGTGCCGTCTCAAACCGCCAATGCTTTACCGACTTCCACCGCAATCACAAAAGCCACAGGAATACCCGGAGAAGCACGAATCAGCGTACATCCTCCGAAAGTTAAAGTCGGTGAAAAATATGAAGTGCATTTTTATATGAAGGGCGGAAATAACGGTACAACTTTAATTTTATATCAGAACGAAGTTGAGTATAAAAGATTTGAGCTGGTGGACAGAACACCTCGCGACCAGGCAAGAATCCTATCCTTTGATGCGACAAAACCGGGAACATACAATTACCGGTGGGAACTTATAAATGAATTCGGAACCACAAGCAGCAAAACAGTTACCGTTACAGTTGTCGAATAAAAGCGTTTTGAAACATTTCTCTATGACTCCTTAAAAGTCCTATAAAAACCAAAAAGATTTGAAATTTCTGTTTCAAATCTTTTTGGTTAATTATGTAAATTTGTAATCGCTTTTTCCCTTCTGAAAACCCCTTATTTCACGCAGCAAATCGCAGAATTTCAGTCTAAAATACTTTTTCTCCAAATTCCTTTATATCTTTGGCCAGTTTTGGCACTCGCAAAATATTCAGATGCCCCGAGTGATAGGCATAAATATTCTTTATACCTGCCCGGTTAATAAATTTTCTATATTTTATCTCACTAATTACCTGGTCATAGCATGAATACACCATCGCAATTTTATCGCTTCTAAAACTGTCATCAATGAAATTACTGGGATCCATTTCAGCAAAAAATTTTTTACATTCATTCATATCATAACCCGATTCTATCAGGTCCTTGCCAATGGTAACAAACAGCGGTGAATCCCACAAAACTTCACAAAAATCCGTTACAGGATTAATCAAGAAAGTGGGTTGCTCCTGATTCTTCAATATATAATGTCTCAAAGATACACAGCCACCCATGCTAAACCCTACCAGAAGAATTGGGAGTGAATTTTCCTTCTTTATAAACTGCATAGATGCATCAATATCCAACACAGCCTGTTTAAAAGCATTTTGGGTTCTGAAAATGTCTCCGCTCAGGAAGTATTCTCCGCTGAACAGACTTTCTTTAGGCTTTCTGTCAAAATGATAAGGCATTGTCATGAAATAAACGTTTAAATTATAATTGTTCAGCAGCTTAAACAAAAAGTTATAATTCATCATATTATCATCAAACAATCCATGCACAAACAAAATATTCCCTACTGCATTCTGTGCAGGATAATTGTAAATATAAACCGTATTGTTCTCACTGTAAAACATAGAGCTTTCAAAGGATGGAATTTCAATACGCCTAAAGGCAGCATTCTCGGTGTGATATTTTATTTTTGAAAAGCTTAAAATATTGTTTTGATTTTTAAATAACCTCTCCGCCGGTACAAAAACCGAACCCTTCGGAGAATGATTCACTTTTTTCAATTTTTCATTCAGTAGTTTGCTTATAGCCAAATTGTCAACATACTTGGAACTTGCTTCATTCATACAATATCCCCTCAATAAAAAAAATATATAAAAATATTGTAATTTTTTTATGTGTCTTTATTTTAATTATGTCTTTTTTGTCTTAATTTGTCAATTGTTTTTATATTAAACACCAATTTTGTAATCATACTTAACCGACATTTTATTTCTTAAGGCATCAATAAAAATTTGGACAATTTTAGGGTCAAACTGCGTTCCGGCACACCTTTTAAGCTCAATAATAGCTTCTTCTATAGTCATACTCCTTCTGTACGGTCTTTCCGAAACCATAGCATCAAAGCAGTCAACCACGCACAGTATTCGTGCTCCAATACTTATTTCTTCCCCTTTCAAGCCGTCAGGATAACCCTTTCCGTCATATCTCTCATGGTGATGTATAACATAATCTATAAGATTGCCCGTTTTGGATAAAGGCTCAAGTATATGTGCACTGAGTATTGGATGCTCATTAACCGTTCTGATTTCTTCCTCCGACAAACATGCTGTTTTGTTAAGTACGGATTTGGGCAGCTCAATCTTTCCTATATCGTGCAGCAACCCTGCATGAAGAAGTGTTTGTATCTCCTCCTTATCCAATCCCATTGCTTCTCCCACCATCACCGCATAGGAAGAAACCCTCTCACAATGGCCAAAAGTATATTTGTCCTTTGCATTAATAGTGCTTAGGAGACCTTTCAGCATACCCAGCATCTGCTGATCCGATTTTTCACTTTTATGTATCAGCATCATAATATCCTGATACAAATTAACTTTATCCTCACCCATATTTTTTGCCTGGTAAAGAGCTGCATTGGCATGGGAAATCAATTCTTCCATATTGGATGAAATTCTGGGGTATATGGACATGCCTATGGATATGGTCAACTTCTTTGCAAGGTTTTCATCATAATACTTTTCCTTCAATTTTTCGTAATTATCATGAACATTTTTTGCATACTCTTCCAAAGTTACAATATCCCTGTCCTTTGCCAGTATAGCAAAGCAGCCTTCTTCATATCTAAACAGCATTTCCTTTTCGCCGACAACATTTTTCAGTATGTCTGCAGTACCTTTCAATATTCTGTCTCCGCAATTGTGTCCGTATAAATCATTATACATTGCAAAATTATCTATATCTATAAGTATCAAACCGAGGGAATTGGCCGATGAGGAATTCTTCAATTCACTTTCAAGGGTAATGTAAAAGTATCTCTTATTATAAACCTCCGTCAGCTCATCGGTAATTGCAAGCCTTTGAGTTTCTTTTCTGTATCTTTCCTGCCTGTAGGAAATAACCCCAACTATAGTAACCCAAAATATTGTCAGGAATAAAAATAAAAAACTCAAGGGATAATTGTATGACGGGTTTCGCATAAATAGAAAATTGTGCACCAACAAACTGCCGTCTATGATAAAAATAATATAATATAAAAGCATTCCAATTATACTGAACCGAAATGCCATATACATGGCAATAAAGCCCTGAACTTGAGATATCATCGACTTTTGTTCCATTGTGCATCGGTTTTTTATTAAAAAGGTTACTATAAATACTATATAGCAAATGGCCAATTCAACCAATTGCATTTTTGATTCGAAGTGATCTCTTATCAGTTTATGATATTTTTTTAACAATCCAGTCCCCATTTGCACGTACCTTTCAATCAATTCTTACATAATATAACCAATTATTACATAATATAACTTTTTAATTATAAATTATTTTTTATATAAATTAAATGATTAATTTTACACATTATAGAGTGTAATATTAACAATTTCATCATCAAAGCAATGAAAAAATTACTTTACAGTATTTTATCTGCCAATATTTGTATGCATAGGAAAAACCTCTTATTATTTTTATAAGGAGTTTTTCCTTTGCGCAACTAAAATCATTATAAAAATTCGGTAATAATTTCGATACTGCTCTTTGGTGAAAGGTAAGAAGGCGGAATATCAAATACCGTTTTAGCACCGGAAACCTTCTCTTTGGAAAGCCTGTAAGCAGCCCTTGCATACGCAACAAGAATACTTGCGGTAAACTCAGGATTTGAATCCAACTTTATTGAATATTCTACAACATGGGAATTTTCACCGTTATTGCCGGTCTTACCGGTTCTGAATACAAATCCGCCATGGGGCATTCCGCTGTGCTCTCTGTCAAGTTCCTCCTGTGAAATGAAATGAACTATGGTATCATAATCGGCAAAATAATCGGGCATGTTCTTTATTTCCGACTCAATCTTAGCTTTATCGGCACCTTCTTTTGCAACAACAAAGCATTCGCGGATATGTTTCTGACGAGTGGTAAGTTGGGGGTTCAGACCTTTTCTTACTGCTTCTAAAGCCGAATCTATCGGTATAGTGTACTGTTTTGCATCGGCAACCCCTTCAACTCTTCTTACCGCATCAGAATGTCCCTGGCTTACACCTTTTCCCCAAAAGGTATAGCCCTTTCCTTCAGGAAGAATGCATTCACCGTACAGACGGAGAATCGAAAACATTCCCGGGTCCCAGCCCACAGAAATTATAGATACCTTGCCCGATTTTTTTGCAGCGGTATCCACCGCTTCAAAATACTGCGGAATTTTTGCATGGGTATCAAAGCTGTCCACCGTATTGAAAATTGAAGCAAACTTCGGTCCCTGCTCCGGCAAATCTTTTGCACTGCCGCCGCAGAGAATCATAACATCAATTTCATCCTTATGTTCTTCTGCAGAATCTATAGAATATACCGGAACACCCTCGGTAATTAAATTAATGGATTCCGGCTGTCTTCTTGTAAATACAGCGACAAGCTCTGTATCGGGATTTTGCTTTATAGCCAGTTCAACACCTCTGCCGAGATTACCGTAACCGACTATTCCTACTCTTATTTTGCTCATATATGTTATTGCCTCCTTGTACAAAAGTTGACTAAAAAATGTTGCTTTTTCAGTTTATCTTATTATTACTTCCAATTCAATAACAAATTTAATTATGCATTCAATTCATCCCATTCCTGTTTTGTTATAAGTATCTGCCTCGGTTTGCTGCCGTCCGATGGACTAACCACACCCCACGATTCCATTTGGTCCAAAATCCTTGCAGCCCTTGCATATCCTACTTTAAATTTTCTCTGTATCAATGTTGCTGAAGCCTGTCCCATTTCCAGAACCATTTCTATGGCCTGGGGAAGTAATTCGTCATCTTCACTGGTATCGGGCTTTTGTGTCTCGTTCTGATTATCTATTTTCTTCAATATCTCCTCGTCATATTCGGCACTTTGAAGTGACTTTATATGTGTTACAATTCTGTCCACTTCCCTGTCGGATATGAAGCTTCCCTGAACTCGAATGGGTTTTGGCTGACCTAAAGGATAAAACAGCATGTCACCCCTGCCCAAAAGCTTTTCCGCTCCTGCCATATCCAGTATTGTCCTCGAGTCAATCTGCGAGGAAACAGCAAAGGAAATTCTCGAAGGAATATTGGCCTTTATCACACCGGTAATGACATTAACCGACGGCCTCTGCGTTGCAATTACCAGATGCATTCCTGCTGCTCTCGCCATTTGCGCCAGTCTGCAAATGGAATCCTCCACCTCATTTGGTGCTACCATCATAAGATCTGCCAACTCATCAATTATTATAACTATATGGGGAAGAGTTTCCCCTTCTCCCCTTTCCTTTACCAGTTCGTTATAGCTGTTTAAATCCCTTACGTTGCTTTCGGCAAAGAGCTTGTAACGGTTTGTCATTTCCATTACCGCCCAGTTGAGTGCCCCTGCAGCTTTTTTCGGTTCGGTAACCACTGGTATGAGAAGGTGCGGAATTCCATTGTAAATTCCCAGTTCCACCACTTTCGGATCCACCATGAGAAGGCGTACATCCTTAGGGGACGCCTTGTACAGGAGGCTTACAATCAAGGTATTGATACATACACTCTTCCCGGAACCGGTAGCACCGGCAATTAAAAGGTGCGGCATTTTTGCAATATCTCCCACCACAACATTTCCAGCAATATCTTTTCCTATTGCAAAAGCCAGCTTGGAGGGATAGTTTTGAAATATATCCGATTCAATTACATCTCTCAGGAAAACAGGCACATTTTTTCTGTTGGGTATCTCAATACCTACTGCAGCTTTACCGGGTATCGGTGCTTCTATTCTTACACCGGTAGCTGCAAGATTAAGCGCAATATCATCGGCCAGGCTCAGTATTTTACTCACCTTGACCCCTGTATTGGGCTGAATTTCATAACGGGTAACCGTTGGTCCTTTACTCACATCAAGAATTTTGGCGCCGACCCCAAAACTTGCCAGGGTATCAATCAGTTTATAGGCGTTATATTCAATATAATCATCCAATTCTCCGTCATCATCCGATTGTTCGTTTTTATTTAAAAGTTCCACAGGCAGCTTGTATTCATCCCTATTTGGCCTATATTCCTTATTTAGCTTATATTCTTCTCTATTTAACTTATATTCTTCGCTATGCAAAAGCTTCATGTCAAACTGAACCGGTTTGCAATTACTTACCTCCTGCTTGACCGATACAGCCTGAGTGACGTTTCTCTCATCTTCAAATACGGTTATGTTGTTTTCCTTCTGTATTTCTTTCGGGAATACTTCTATCCTTTTTTGATATTCCGATGGTGATTGATTTTCCCGGAAATCCTCTGTTCTTTCCGATACACCTATATCAATACCGGCATCGAGTTCATTATTATCATCAATACTGCAATTATCATAAATCTCATCATAATTTTCATTATTATTGTCATACATGCTGTTACCGTAAACAAAATCCGTGTTGAAGATTTCATTCTTCCTGTTATACTCCATCTGCATATATGGGAACTCAGCAGTCATATTTTCTTCCGGGTTTTCATAAATTGTCTCTTCCGTTTCCCAATTTTCGCTTTCACTTTCATTATCATTCTCATTTATTTCAATAACATCCTCATTTAAGCTGCCATCGATATCTCCTGCTATGTTTAAATCGTCATTCTCTTCCTTATACTGAAATTCAAGTTGTTCAGTATCCTCAAGTTCAGTTTCTTCCACATTAGATGTATCCACATCCTGAATCTCATTTTCTGTCTCCGCCTTTTGCTCATCCTTGGGCTTAATGGGGTCAAAAGGTGAACGATAAGGTACAAAGTTTTTTCTTTCCATCCTTGAAAAAATTCCGGAGGATTCATTTACAGTTTCACTTGATGTACCGGTTTTAACTAATGTTTCGGAATTTCTTTCCAATTTTTCTCTTACATTATTATAGGTAGCAATAACTTTCCTCTTCGGATTGCTCTTTTGAATTTCCCAATTAAAATTTTTTCTGTTCTTCCTTCTTATTTCTCTGTAATAATCCGATTCATCGGATTTATTTCCAATCTTGCTGTAAACTTTTCTTGTTCCTGTCCTTTTCTTCCTGTTTTTATGACTTGCTTTAGCCGCCAAATAATTTACAAAAGCAAAATAAGCAATTAATTCCGAAACTAACAAAAGAGCAAATTTCCCCCATGCCCCCCATGTCAGGTACAGTAAAATGCCTATCAAGATACCTTGAATCACAAAAAAGTTGCGATTGATTCTCATATTGTTCTTTCCTACTTTTGAATGTTTCTTCATTTGTATATGCAACCCTTCTTCATCAAAATTATTATTCAATAATGCCATTTCAAAAAATATCCGTTTATTAACACAATGCCAAAAAAAACAATTTTTTCAAAACGGCAAGAATATAGTTTTCTTCGAATAACCTTAAACAATATAACATATTTTCGACATTTTTTGAATTGTCTTTAACCCAATCCCGTTATTTTTAACTTGTTACATCCTCTTTTTTATTCATTTATAACACAAATCCCCCACCATATGTCTATAAGTATCTTTATCGATTAAACCAAAGCTTTCCCTTTGGTGAAAACCTCCCAATCCATCATCACTTCCATTAAATCATTATATTATTTTTGTTGTATACACGCAATATTCCCATTTTTATCAATCTCTTCAATGTTTCTTTACAAAAACTAAAACATAAATAATTTATTATAACTTTTTCAATGATGTAAGTTTTTGCTAAATTATTATTGAGTTTAAAATTCAATTTATATATAATGATAAATATATGAACTTTGATAATTTAATTGCCAAATTTGATTCCGGGATACTATTGACTGCAATGACGCACATAAAAATTCCCCAATATATGACTTCTTTTCTTTAGCAAAATCTTTATATCAACAACTATACATAAGATTTTCCAGCCTCATTATTCTCCCCATAAAGCATAAAAAAATTTTCACAGTATTTACGAAAAAGCAATCATAGAAATATTTTTATTATATAAGCCAATCTAATGTTTATATTTCATACTTTTGCATAATCTCTACATCACCTGTTTTATCCCACTCTTGTTTTTCCACTGTTTGCGTTTAATTATCCGGTTTACTTTTACCGATTATTATCGGATTTTTAATAAACATATCAACTTGATTGCAATATGTTTGATAGCGAATAATATTGCCATTTTTTGTTATATTCGCCTTAATTGCCTACAAAAGTTAGGTAATTAAATAAATTAAAAAATAAGAAAGGAGCGTGCAAAATGCACAACAACAAACTAAAAAATTTAGCCAAAATAATAAGCATTACTTTTCTGATCTCTTTATTTGCATTAAATAATGCGCAGGCAGATCAAACAGTCACATCAAATCAAACCGGTACTCATGGTGGCTATAACTATGAATACTGGAAGGACAGCGGAAACGGAACCATGATTCTGAAAGACGGAGGTGCTTTCAGCTGTTCATGGAATAATATCAATAACATATTATTCCGCAAAGGCATTAAATACAATGAGACCCAAACACATCAGGAACTTGGGTACATAACAATGGAATATGCCTGTGACTACCGGCCAAACGGAAACTCATATCTGGCTGTATACGGATGGACCAGCAATCCCCTGGTGGAATACTACATCATCGAGAGCTGGGGCACCTGGAAGCCGCCCGGAAATGTAGGATCAAAGGGTACCATTACAGTGGACGGCGGTACATACGACATATTTGAAACCACAAGATACAACCAACCTTCCATTAAGGGCAATACAACCTTCCAGCAGTACTGGAGTGTCCGTCAGCAGAAACGTACCAGCGGAACCATATCCATCACCGAACACTTTAATGCCTGGGAAAGAATGGGCATGAAGATGGGCAAGATGTATGAAGTTTCCCTTGTTGTGGAAGGCTACCAAAGCAGCGGTCAGGCCGACGTGACATACATGTCCATTAAAGTAGGCAATTCGTCAAATTCGAATTCCCAGCCATACTACCCTCAACCTACCAATTCCAATAATTCGAACAACTCCAATAATAATCAAACTTCCGGGCAGCCGCTTCGCGTATTGGCAAAGCAATTAAGGGACAGAGGAAGAGAGTTTTATATAGGCTGTGCAGTTCCTTCCTATTTCAGTGCTGCAGACCAGGAAATTGTCAAGAGAGAATTTGACATTATCACCTGCGAAAACGATATGAAAATCGGTACCATATCCCCTAACCAAAATCAGTTCAATTTCAGCGGCGGAGACAGAATAGTACAGTTTGCAAAACAAAACGATATGAAAGTACACGGCCACACCTTTGTATGGCACAAATACAATCCGTGGTGGGTGGACGGTACAAAGAGCATGATGGAAAGTTATATTAATACCGTGGCTACCCATTTTAAAGGCGACGTCTATGTATGGGATGTAGTTAACGAAGCCTTCCATCGGGACGGTTCCTACCGTATAAATGCCATCGGAACCAACGGGCAGGACGGAGCATCAATATACGGTCAGAAACAGGGCACAAGATATATTGAAGATGCCTTTATTGCCGCACGTAAAGCCGATCCCAACGCCAAGTTGATTTACAACGACTATGACTTAATGATGAGAGATGCAAAATTTGAAGGGGTTTATCAAATGGTTAAGGACTTCAAAAGCCGCAATATACCTATTGACGGTGTAGGTTTCCAAGCCCATTTGGGACCTGATTTCACTGAAGAACGTGCAAGGGCCTTCGGTCAAAAAATGCAAAGTTTGGCAGCCTTAGGTGTTGAAACCTATGTTACTGAAATGGATGTTGGCTGTCAGGATACATCACAGGCCGGCTTGCAGAAACAGGCTGATGTCTTCCGTTGGATTACCGAAGAATGCGTAAAACAGCCTTATTGCAGAGCTTTGCAGGTATGGGGTATAAGAGACAGCCAATCATGGCGTATAAATCCCGAATCTCCTGAAGACAGGGCAATAGCACCACTTATTTTTGATGACAACGGTCAGAAAAAACCTGCATACTACGCTATACAGCAAGTTTTGGAAGAAGCTTTGAATTCCCAGACACCTTCAAAAATTATTGAAGGCGACACAAATGGTGACGGCGAATTTAACTCCATTGATTTTGCAACCTTAAAGCAGATCCTGTTGGGTATAAACACCAATAACAGGTATGAATACTGGCAGCAAGCTTCCGATTTGGACAAGAACGGAACAGTGGATGCAATAGACTTTGCCTTAATGAAACAAAAACTTCTCGGAATATATTATTAATTCTTACTAAAAGACAAGCAATTAAAGTTTAATCATTCCTTCTACACAGCAGGCATTTCTTAATGCCTGCTGTTTTTATGTCAAATTATTATTTACAATATATAAAATCGATATTATAATAGGCATATCGAACACACGTTCCAAAATACAACTTAATCGGTTAATGTTACAGACAAAGGAGTTTTGACCATGCCGACCAACAAAACACATACTATTACAGGTACAGAAGCAAGTATGGTTGTTGCAATTGCTTTACAACTGCCCATTATACCTATTGTTATAGGAGCTGTCGCCGGTTCTGTAATACCGGACATAGACAGTGAAAAATCGGTTATTAGCTCAAAAATATTGATTTTCAGAAAACGGACTGTATTAAAAATTACGTATTCAATTATAGGCCTTGCTGCAATAATATACGGTTCAATCAGTCTGAAGCTGATGGGGATATTTTTGGTACTGTCTGCAATCTCGGGACATAGAAAGTTTACCCACAGTATCCTGGGCTTCTTAAGTTTCTGCAGTATATGTCTGTATGTTTTGTATTCATACTCCGGGATAATTCGAAATCTGGTTTTTGGTCTGATTATAGGATATGGCGTACATATTTTGGCAGACAGCTTCAGCAACCACGGAATTGAACTATTTTGGCCGATGCTGGAAAAAAATTATGGTTTCAGGCTGATACGCACCGGAAAGATGTCCGAACAAATTTTTTTGGTTATATCGTCTATTTTGATGTATGTTTTGTTTAGCCGTTTTTTTAAAGCTGCAGGAAAAATCGTGTGGTTTTAATTTGCTCATTTATACAACCTTTTTATTTGAAAACATGCATCCATAAAATTACTCTGTTCAAGCAATCAATATTGTAAGTACATATTTTATTTTTTATAATAAATATATAGGAGTAATTCAATTCGTACTAATCGACATAGCTTGAAAATTCCCTGATTTTTTGTTATGGTTTTAAGCCAAATCGCTTAATGATTTATTCCTTCTACGATAGCAAACATTAATCCGAATATCTTTCACATCACAGCTTTATGTATACATTTTTTAATCAGCTTCATATGGATAAATAAATAGATTTATAAATAATTTTGAAAGGGGAGTGCAGAATGAAAAAAAGCAAACTGAATTTCTTTGTCAAACTGATATGTATTGCTTTCTCATTTTCACTATTATTGGCAACCAATGTTCAGGCTAATAAAATAATTAGCTCAAACGAATACGGCACTTATGACGGACATTATTATGAATTCTACAGAGACGCCGGAAATGGGACCATGACTCTAAGAGAAGGAGGTTCTTTCTACTGCTCATGGAATAATGTTTTCAATATATGGTTCCGTAGAGGTCTTAAATTTGATAACAGCAAGACACATCAGGAGCTCGGATACATAAGAATGGGTTACTCATGTGATTTCCTGTCGGTAGGAAATTCCTTTCTTGGTGTATACGGATGGACAACCAATCCAATGGTAGAGTTTTATATCATCGATAGCTGGGGTACCTGGAGACCGCCGGGAGATGTAGGATTCAAAGGCACAATTACAGTTGACGGCTATACATATGACGTATTTGAAACAAACAGGACAGGTGTAATATCCATTAAAGGAGATACAAATTTCAAACAGTATTGGAGTGTGTGTCAGCAGAAGCGAACAAGCGGAACCATATCCATCACTGAACACTTTAATGCCTGGGAAAGAATGGGCATGAATTTGGGTTTAGTGCATGAAATATCAATGCTTGTTAGAGGCTATCAAAGCAACGGCCGAGCAGATGTAACATACATGTCCATAAAAATTGGCGATCCATCTGACCCACTCCCTACTCCATATTCCTCTGAACCTGGTTATCTCACAAATCCGCAAACTTCCGGGCAGCCGCTTCGCGTACTTACAAAGCAATTAAGGGACAGAGGAAGAGAGTTTTATATAGGCTGTGCAGTTCCTTCCTATTTCAGTGCTGCAGACCAGGAAATTGTCAAGAGAGAATTTGACATTATCACCTGCGAAAACGATATGAAAATTGGTACCATATCCCCCAACCAAAATCAGTTCAATTTCAGCGGCGGAGACAGAATAGTACAATTCGCCAAAGAAAACGATATGAAAGTACACGGCCACACCTTCGTATGGCACAAATACAATCCATGGTGGGTGGACGGTACCAAGAGCATGATGGAAAGCTATATAAATACCGTAGCTACCCATTATAAAGGTGACATCTATGTATGGGATGTAGTTAACGAAGCCTTTCACCGTGACGGATCCTACCGTATAAATGCCATCGGAACCAACGGTCAGGATGGAGCCTCAATATACGGTCAGAAACAGGGTACAAAATATATTGAAGATGCCTTTATTGCCGCACGTAAAGCCGATCCTAATGCCAAGCTTATTTACAACGATTATGACTTAATGATGAGAGATGTAAAATTTGAATCGGTTTATCAAATGGTTAAAGATTTCAAAAGCCGAAATATACCTATTGACGGTGTAGGTTTCCAAGCCCATTTGGGACCTGACTTCACTGAAGAACGTGCAAGAGCCTTCGGTCAGAAAATGCAAAGTCTGGCAGCCTTAGGTGTTGAATCCTATGTTACTGAAATGGATGTTGGCTGTCAGGATACATCACAGGCCGGCTTACAGAAACAGGCGGATGTCTTCCGGTGGATTACCGAAGAATGTATAAAGCAGCCCTATTGCAGAGCTTTGCAGGTATGGGGTATAAGAGACAGCCAATCATGGCGTATAAATCCCGAATCTCCTGAAGACAGGGCAATAGCACCACTTATTTTTGATGACAACGGTCAGAAAAAACCTGCATACTATGCTATACAGCAAGTTTTGGAAGAGGCTTTGAATTCGCAGATACTTCCGCAAATTGTTGAAGGTGACACAAACGGTGACGGCGAATTTAACTCCATTGATTATGCAACCTTAAAGCAGATCCTGTTGGGTATAAACACCGAAAACAGGTATATATACTGGGAGCAAGCTTCCGATTTGGACAAGAACGGAACAGTGGATTCTATAGATTATGCCTTAATGAAAAAGAGACTTCTCGGAATAAAATAATTTTTATTGGAAAGACAATAAATTAAAGATTAGTTATTCCTACTATAAAGCGGGCTGTCTCAAAACAGAATTTTGAGATAGTCCCTTTTTTGTCCATAAAAATACAAAAGGCAGGTAAAACAACCTGCCAGATGCTGCAGAATATAAGCATGAAAAAATTTAAATTCCGGCTTGCAAAGCTTTAATAGACAACTGAAATAAATTTTTGCTGCATTTCCTTTGTAACCTGTTATTTCATTTATGCTGCAAACATTCATAATTTTTTTAAACTGCCTAAGTCGCTATCATCCAAGTCCGCTCTTTTTTTAGAAGTATCCTATACACAGTTCTTTGATTATGAATAATATATTTTCAATCTTTTTTGGCTTAATTGCATTGTAAAAAAACATACCAAAGCAACGAAAACTTTACCAGTTCATCTAATAAAACGCCATAATTTAGGTATATTATTTTTCCAGTTCAACACGATACATAGTTGCATTTCCATCTGAATCTGTAATCATTTGATAAAGGATAATTTGAGTATCGGAAAAAGGTTGAATACCGCATCCAATTGTAATATGATATCCATCTTCCATATCATCAACTATTTTAAATTTAAGTTTCGGCATCGTATTCAATGCCATATCATGAAGCTCAGTATCGGATAACTCAGTATTCTCAATTTCAACCTTATAAAACCTCATAATTTTATAATCAAATATGCTTTTAAATTTTTTAATTGCCTCGCCTATTCTATTAATCTCATCTTCTAAGTAATATAAATACTCTGACAGTGTTTCTAATTCTTCTGTGTCTTCTGCGTCTTCTGTTTCCAATTCAATATTAATATTTTCATTAATATTTTTTATTCTCCTGATCAAATAATCTGTAAGTGTAGTCGCGCCTTCAACAAAATCATCTATATAAATAGTTAAGCAATCATCACTTATTTCCCATGGATTTAAATTTTTTAGTCCTGAAACTGTTTCATATAAATCAACTAATGCAGGTGATAATGAGCACAATTTATAATTAGCACTACCGGATGGTTCACAGTTTCCAAAAGCAAGTATAATTTCATCATACTTCTTGTAATCATTTTTAGAAAAATCGGCAATCAGTAATTCATTATCCGATTCACAATAAAGGGTTTCTATTAGACTATATTTATCTTTTTTTCTACCAATTATTTTTATGAAGATCCTTTTCTCACCTATATTTTTTATTTGTATAATAGTTTGCGACTTACGATAGGTTTTAGTTTCTAAATAGTAGTAGTCAAAACAATTGGCTAAAATTATACTGTTAAAGTTATCAATATATCTATCAATTTTCCCTTTCTCTTTTGGAAAAACAGTTGAAATAAAACTTTTCTCATTATAATCTTTGGTGATATTACGAACCGCAAGATCTTCAAGCACCGCCTGATATGAATCGCCTGCTTTTTCGCAAAGAAACAGATAAGGATTTTTTTCTAACAAAGATTCCTTTAAATATTGCTTCCCATTCTCTATAAAATCCACATATGATTTTGCCCAAACAAATTCCACATAGCCACTGGTTGTTCTACTTTCCAATCTTGATAAATATGAATCTACAGCTTCCATATATCGGTTGGCATAATGATTAAGTAAATTATCTGTTCCTTTAACATTTACAATATTTGCTGCCACAAAATTTGCGACTGTCTCACTTGTAAAATCGCAAGCTTCATAAAATAAATCATTATAGTATATTCTCTGAAAATGATGAGTTAACTCATGAGCCAAAAGCTGATGTAAAGTCTCTAAATTCGATATAGATGATGTTTTAATAACAATATAAGGGAGCGAATACACAGAACTATACTCCATCTTTTGGTCATCATCTAAAAATATATTCCCTAGTTTTAACAAAGGAATCAACTTTGAATCTATGTTTTTGCAATACCATGCTAATGCGCCATCTTTATTTGGAGGGTCATAAACAAAAATGGGAAGTGCCTCATCAATTACCTTTTCATCTATACCACATTTGTCCAAAACACTTTTCATGCTTTTATAGCTGGATGAATTAATTTTTGTATATTTATAATCCCAATCAATATCAAGAAATTCTTCAATTTTATCTACAATATCCTCCACTGATTTAGCTAATTCCTCAATGGTTTCATCCGTTGCAGCAGATTTTCCCGATTGAGTGTACCAAATCAAAAACTTACCGCTAGGTGATAACATAGCCTTATCAAGGACTGTAACATCATATTCGCTTGCAAACACATATTCAAAAAAAGGTGACAACAATCTTTCCTCATAAGCTATAGGATTTTTAATGGAATCGGGATGAATACGCATATCCGACAGCAAAATATTCTTTGCCACGTATTCAGCAGTTTCCTGGTTAATTTCGTCTTTATGCCTGATAAGCAAATCAACAATATCTGGAGCAAAGTCCACTTCATTATCTGATTTAAATTGTGTATCGAGCTTGTCTTTATCAAATATACTGTAGGCCAATTGCATTATATAAGTATCTACAGAAATATCACCTTTTTCAAATGCTTGAGAAAGTTTATATTCTGTAGAAAATTTCTCTGTATAGTCAAATCTGGCTTTTAATTTCTGTTTTTCTTTTTCCTCTATCCTATTCTGCACTGCTCTAACTATAAAAAAAGCTATCGATGCTATCACTAGTATCAACAGAATATATCCCAAACAACCTAAACAGCCTATTTTTTTCTTTCCGACCGATTTTTCAGAGTTCTCAACTTTGTTTGGATTTATGATTTTTTTATCCATTATATCACCCCATATTTTTTTGAATAGGTCAACCGATTTATTACTTTTATACAGATATACAAAATCATTGCTTCATTTTCAATCTACTGATTCCAGTATTTGTTGTTTGCCATATAGAACTTTTAATTTACCCCAATCACTATCGTCCAGGTCCTGTCTATTCTTAAAAGCTATCTTATTGATTATGAATCTTTGAGGAAATGAACTTTTTGATATGCCTAGGGAAAACTCATCATTTTTTGTAAGAGCTGCATGCTTCATTCGTCTTAAACCATCCACACTTTATACAGTTTCAAGACATCCGAATTATTGTCCACTCGAAGATAAAAAAGTAACCGCCGTTCCCCTTTTCAAGAATTCAACCATAACCTCTTCTGTCAAATGAGCACTGGTAAACACACCTACAGCATCCACCTGCTCAATAGGTATCTCTTGAAGTATTTCATTCCTTACACAAACCACAATTCTTCCTCCGTCTTTTCTGACTTTCGAACCTTCGGTAGTTAAATTCAATATACCCACTTCCCCAAGCCTCCTTTAAAAACAGTTTCCGTCCCCTATCGGGGTAATGTCTCTTATACGGTAACAACTTCGCTGGCGAACGTGTACAAGGCCAGCCTTTTCCGTCCCCTGTCGTGGTAATATCTCTTATACCGCACCCGTTTTAGCCTGCTAAAATAGCTGCTTTTAAAACTTTTTTCGGCACAAATGACATATTTGCCGTAAATAAATTACGACAACATTATAAAAATCACTTCAAATATACTGTTATCAATGATCGGCACATCTCAACGAACTTTCAAGTTTTGAAGCCCTCCGGTTATAAAACCCAGTAACGACTATTTTCAAACAACTTTATATTTCCCCAGTATTCAATATCAAAAGAGCCTTTTATCTGTATACCCTTAGCAGATCTTCTTTTTCATCAATAATTCTCTCCATTTTCTTAAGCAATTTCCTGTACATATTCTCATCCACATAGCACTCAAAGGCTGATTTTTGAACCCTGATTCCGTAAGATTCAAGACATTTTACCATTTTTCTTCTTCTCTTGTCGTCAACTATGTCATAAATTACAACTATCAATTTCTTATCCGAAATTTCCTCACAATCTTCATTCTCAAGTGTTTGCTGCCACCATTACACAAAAACATCCCCTTGAAAAATAATTTAAACCAGAAATTCCTTCACAATTTCATTTATTCTATCGTATACAAAATCGTACCGCTGAATTTTGTTTTTAAATATAAGCTTTAGAAGACTTTCACACAAATCGACTATTCTGCCTGAGTTTTTTGGCAATTCAATCATAACCTCCCTCTCTCTTTTCTCCATCAATCGTGTAATTTTTTCCTCAGATACCGAAATCATCTGATGCGCAACTTTGTTTCTAACTTCTCTTTCCACTTCCCTCAATGCTCTAAACTTATTACATATTTCAGGATCTGGATTAAGATACATTAATATATTTACAATATTATCAAGGCTCAAATCACTGTCTCTGAATCCATTTTTGTATATATTGTCCAAAAAGGCCAGCATTCCTCTGTCATATGCTGAAATCAAATCCCTCTGTAATATGTACTGTTTGTCTTTATTCACCCGGGCTATCCTCTCCAAATCAAACTTCAGCACCTCTTTCAGATAATACAGGGCCAGTTCAAAAGAAAAAGGTGTCAGTTTCAAAACCATTTCCGCCAGCTCTCCCCGTTTCTGCCGAAGTTTCATTGTCATAAAAAACTCATAAAACTTCAGGGCACATCTGTCATGTATAAACCAAATTCTGTCTTTGTAATCCTTCATCAAATCATTGTCTATCACAGCCAGACTCTCATCATACTGAAGTTTCGTTCTTAAATCCCCGTGCTTTAAAATAATTTCAAGCCTTTCGTCAAACAAATCCGTATTGCCCCTCAATAAATCCAGAGCTCCGGAATAATTATAACCGTTTATCATTGACTCAATCCTGAAGGCCAAATTGTAGCTTCTTATAGCTTTAAAATTGGGCCATACCAATCTCGGCTCGGAAAAGGGATTCATGTGATCAGCATTTGTTTCAAAGGCCAGGTCAATATCAAAATCATGGGTTAAAGGCTCTTCCTTGTCATTGGCTCCCTTGTTGGGTGAATAGACCTGTACAGCTATAACACCGAAGTTTCCGGCCACTGCTTCATAGGTCAATATATTTTTTATCTGCGGTGTACCGGAGCTCACATTTACAAGCAGCTCATAATCCTTATATTTTTCCCTCATGGTTTTAAGTATTTCCCTGAATTTCATGTAGCAGGCATCAAAATCGTGGGGATTGTCAATGCCCGTTTTTATAACCTCTATCTGGCACTCGGGCATTACCCTCCAAATTGATTTTCTATATCTGTCATCCTTGTCATGATACTCCGCCATTTCTCTGGTCAGAAACAGCCATACCGCTTCCGGTCTCAAATGTCTGACAATGTGAAGCATCGCCCCGTCATATTGCGATCTTATGGGATCGGTTGTACCTACAGGACTAAATAAAACAAACTTTTTATTCTTCAATTTCCACTCCCCCCATTCCCAGTGTGGCTTTCATTCCTATTCCGCAAAACATTGAATATTCAAACAGCATCCTGCCAAGCCTCGCTAAAGCGTCGGGACCGGACTGCCCAATTTCCATTGTTCCGATGAAAGATCTTATTGACGTGCCTTCAAGGCTGAACCTGGCGCTTTTGAGATTGTATCCGGCTATATAAGTATTTTCGCATAGGTCTGTACAAACCTTCTCATCATCAAGGCAGAGTTCTTTTGAAAAGGCCTGCCATTTTGAATAAAGACTTTTTATAATCAATTCAATGGACGGAAACATTACATATTCCCCATCCTTCTTAAACCCCATCGGTGTTCTTAATTTAAGCCGGAATTTCCTTTTAAAACCGCTTTGCACAAAGCATTCCTCAGCTATTTGGGTATAAGACTTCTCGACAATTTTTATATCTTTACCAAATTTAACTGAATACCCCTTTTGTTTTAAATAGCATTCCCCATCGTTAAAATCCACAGTAATCATTTCCTTCAACCGCTTCTCTATTCTTTCTGTAAGCCCGCAAATCCTCCAAACTGCATTGTTGTCTCTGTCAACAGCTAAATGCTGAGTAAAGGGTTTCAATCCCTGAGAATGCAAATTTTCCTTTTCCATATCATTAAATTTTTCCATCAACACGCCGTGCATTACAGAACCCATTTGATAGGACGGAATTGCGGAAGTTGGAAAAATTAACGGTATATCAATCATTACAGGCAATTTCATCCACCACCCTAATACTGCAAAGCCCCATTCTGCACAGTCCTTGTTGTGTTTTGGCAAGCTTTATTGTCCTTGGCGACACATCCCCGTCGGTAATCACATGTTTATGTTTCCCTTTGAATTTCCCGTCCAAATGTTCTGCCACAAGCCTGCTGGCACTCTTTAAATCGGGAGCTAATGAGTACAAAATACTCTTTGTATGAAATCCCGTTCCCCCGCCCAAATATATGAGCGGTTTTTCTTTCGTACTATAGATACCGTCAAGACCTTGCACTTTAAAATTGGATTCAAACTCCGTCAAAACATCCTCATAATAGTAATTCAACTTTTCAAAAATATCTTCAATCTCTGTGATGTCGTTCTTGCAGGATCTCAGCATACTAACGTCCATTGTAAGCTCAAACTTTAACCGGGTATTTCTTTTTATAGCCTCACGCCACAGTGGTAAATTTTTACCCTTCTCAACCGTTTTTTTACCCCAGTCGCTTTTCTGCACAATAGTTATATTTTCAACGGGAACTGCCTCGGTATCGGATACAAGGATAACCCTGAACACATCCAAAACCTGATCTGAATGATTTTTTGTCCCATCTTTTTTAGGCAACTTTCCGAAGCATTTCTCTTCAATATCAAGAATACACTTTCTTACTTCCCTCGCATTATTACTCCGAATACAATAGCTTATTGATTCCCATTCCTCCGTATAAGCCCTTCTTTTTTGGGCCAGATGACAGGAAAGAATTGCTGTCCTTAACATTCCCTTAATCGAGCTTCCCGGAATATAGGGTTCTCCCTTATAGTTTTTAATATGGCAGCTGACATCATTCAACCCCTTATGCTTGTCCTGTTCAACACCGTCTATTATGTACCGGTAAATATCCTTGTCCCAAGGCTCTATCGAATTTTTGCACATCCAGTCGTATACCTTGAAATTTTTGATCATCGCATCTTTTTCATATTTCTCATATAATTTGTTATCCTTAAGGAATTTCAGCCACTTTCCCTCGTTCAGCAGTCCAAACCTTTTAATCTCGGGCTGGTATACAAATTCATAGGGCGAATGTTTTTCACCGTTGCCTATATGTACCGGACTTTCGGTTTCAATCTCCAATAAATACTTTTTCAGCCTTGTGCTCACACAGCCACCCCCACAAAAAGCGTTTTACCCAGCCTGTACACTTTATGAAAATTTCCATAGGACAAATCGAGTATCTGTCCCTCCAGCCTCTCGGCAAAACAAGAGCCTTCCGCCACCATTATGCAGGATTTTCTCTTCAAAGGACCGTTAGCATTGCTAAAATACGGCGAAGTACAAAAACCATCCCTCTTTTCAAGTATGTAAGTATATCCTTCCTGCTTAAGTTTTTCAATCTCCTCTTCCTTTGGATGATAAGCCCCAATTAGCATCTGCACTTTTGCATTTTTGTCCTCCATCATGTCATACAGGAGTTTTTCTTCGCCCTGTCCTTCCATATTGTCTATATCCAGGGTATATTTACCCAAGCCGCTGGAAACTTTTCCGCCAATTCCCGATATCCCCAGCAATTCCACCGCTTTTATAAAGTTCTCAAATAAAGCTTTATCGGTATATCTTATAACAAAATACAGCCCTGAGCCTTCGACAAACCTGTAAGACGTAACCCTGTATGGTTCAGGTTTTTCACCAGTCAGATTAACCCTGTCGGTAACCATTTCCGATCCAATATTCAAATCCCATTCACTTTCTTCTCCCAAATCCGTTTTGCCATTGATAAAATCAATGTATTTTTTCAAATTGCTCAAAGATATGTACTTTATTTTTTTTAGCTGTTTTTTAACGTTGTCCTCACTGTTTCTTTTTACTCCAGGGAAAATGGGTCTGGGAATATAATATGAAAAGCCTTTATCCGTTCTCTTCCATGGAAACAGAGAACTAATGGCCGTTTCCGCCTTTTCAAAGCTAGCTACCAGCTTGTCTGCCTCTTCCTCACCAAAAAAACGGATATATTCCGTAAAAACAGCCGAAAACAACGAATCGGATGGTAAGGAAATTTTTCCAGCATCAAGCCCCGCTGCGCCTTTTCCGTTCCCAAACCTGACGGCAGTTTTGAAATTCAGCCGTAAAATGCTATATTGATAGGGCATTTGCAAGCACCTCTTTTAATTTATTGGTTTCAATACCTTCATATCCCAACATTTCCTGCACATCAATATCTTTAAATTCTATTCTTCCGTTTCCTCTGCTGCCTCCTCCACCCAAATAATCAAGGGATAAGAGCTTCATTGCCATTCCTATCTTTTCAAAGTCCTCAATGACCTCGTCCTCATTTTCTACATTGTAGTATAGTTCGAAATCAAAAACCGCTCCGGCCGGTACTCTTTCAATCTGCCTTGGATTTGCCACACAGGTTGCTCTGCTTATGGTATTTTCAAATTTTATTTCTGTAAGGTATAGGTCAGTATCTGCCCTTTTCAGCTCTTCAACGGAATCTTTATTCATAAACAGGTCGGAAAACTGAAGCCTTGCTGGAATAATCACATCTTTTTTGCTATAACCGAATAATCTATGCATGACCGGGTCTTCCTCTTCTATTTCAATATTCCATGGCTTATCACTTTTTACTTTTGCAAGCAAAGTTCTCATTTTTCCCTTTAAACTGCTTCCCGGTATTATAGGTTCCCTTTTTATGGGGTCTCTTACTACAATACTGTCCACTGCTCCAATAGGTGTAAAATCACCGGATCTTCCTATATGTAATCCTGTTACCAGAGTTAATAATCCCGATATTTTTATCTTGGTCTTCAATGAAGGCATTCTTTTCATATATAAATCCTCCTTTTATTCCCTGGTCAAATATTTTTTATAGGCAATAATTGATTCTAAAAGCCTGTAAAACCTGTCGAACTTTTCTTTACTATCGCCGATATCGGAAATAATCCTTTCAAGGCCAATACCTATCACGCCATCCACTTCCTCCGAGCCAAACCACTTTTTAACCGTCTTTTCCCTTCCCATCTGATATATGAGTTTCAATTTTATATACTGAATATCATTCTGTAGCTCCTCAGATATTCTATATGAATCTGAATTGCATTTGCTTTCATATATTTGCAGCTTGTTGTTTACAATGGAAGCATAGGAATGAATTTTTCTAAGCTGGGACGTGGTAAAATGATCTTTTTTCCCTAATTCTATCATCCTGACAACAAGCTTTTCCCCTTCTTTAACTGGGTCATAATCGTTCTTAAAATCAATGGTCAAATCGACAGTTTCTTCGTGCTTTTTTGCATTCTTCATATTTTCGGACGTTCCTCCCTTATATCCTGCCTTTTGAAAAGCATCCCTCATACTACTCATATTCATCCCCCTTTGTCCTCGTCATATATACCGCCATCTGAATGGCTGTTACCAGCCGCTTTCTTCCCTTTTCATTCAAAGCATTTTTAAATATACAATCACGCATAGCGTTATACTTTTCTTTTGCTGTTTCATCCTTTGAAAATTTATTCTCCATTTTTGCCAGCATATATGCAAGCCTTGCTATGGAAATTCCTGAACCGTCACGGTCTTCCTCAAGTATCAGGTTTATAATTTTGTAAAGTGCTGCTTTTCCCCAATTTGCATCATCTTCTGAGCAGAACCATCCAAATATATTGTCACGCAGCAGCAATACTTCTTTTAACTCTTGCCAGGAATATGTATGCCTGCAAATCTCTTTTACTTTGACTCCATCAAAATCCGAATAAATATTTTCCGTTCCAAAAAGTGAAACACTATCTTTTTCCGCTTCTTTTTTTGAAAAGCTTTCCAGTTCTCCAACATCAGAAGCCATTCTTGCTATCGGGTAATTATGTTTAAAAAACCCTATCCCGGCAGAAAAACTTAAAGCATCACAGGTAAATCTTTTAAAATATTCTCTTAAGTCATCGGCAAAGCAAATAATTTGATCCCATGCCCCTACAATAAAAAGATCATCACCGCCTGAATAAACTATAACCATGCTATATTCCGATTCATTTGCAATATAATTTATCGCAGTCTTGAAAAAATAACTGAGACTTTTTGAAATTGCCGCGTATCTGCCCAATGTTTGAAGATTTTTGTTTCTGCCTTCAGGTCTGAATCCATGGGAAAATAAATGCCCTAAATTGTCTACATCGGCACGAAGCACTCCAATTCAATGTATACCCTCTGAATCCCTTGCCAAGTTTTCGAATTCAATAGGCTTGTTTTTGTTTTCTTCTCCTTTTCTCCTGCTGTAATCGCCAACCCTTATATTTGTAGAGGATTTTAACCCTGCAATGTATTTGTTCTTTGAATATATTCGCACAATACTATCATCCTCAAGCCTGTTTCGGACATTTTCCAACCTGTCGATTCTTAAAACACACGGTATACCATCATATGACGGCAGGTTTAACCCTTCCTGCTCACTTTTAACTATTTCAAAAGCAAGTACCTCATCACTCTCCGAGCGCACCAGTCTGTCTCCCAGTTTTATCAGATTATTGCATGTTGCACACTCATACTGTCCCTCAAGATTCTTTACGAGCCGTGAAGAAAGTCCACAAATCCGGCATTCTCTTTCCTCATACATAGGCTTTTTTTGTGTAAAAATCTTCTTCAATTGGTCCTGATCGTATCTTGATAGTTTGCCCTTTGATATCATTTCCGAAACTTTTTTATATACCGACGCCATTCCCTCATTTTCGTCTTCACTGTTGTTCATCAACTTTTCAGCACTTGCAGCAGCCCATCCGAATTCAATATACAAATTTATCGAAAATCTTTCCAGCAGAAAGTCATTTACTCTTCTTTTCATTGTTTTTATGACTTCTATACTTTTCTCCGTATTCGGCAGAAGAAGATAAAACCCGCCTCCCCCGGTGTATAAAATATTGGAACGGCTTAAAGACAAAGCACTCAGTATCTCATCGGCTATGTGTTCAATCAAAAGTTCAAGGTAAAACGACCTTCCGCACAAAGATTTTAATGCACCTTTGGATGAAATTGTATAAATAAAGTCCTGTATTCCCGATACATCCGCACGTACCAGCAAAAAAACATCTTCCTGTCTCAATTTTTTATTTTTTTCAAAGCAAAATTCCCTGTAATTTTTTATCCCTTTTTCTTTGAAATAATCATAGATACAACTGGCAATACATGCAGTGAGATTGGAATGATCAAATAAGGATATGTCAGCAATTTCATCTTTATTTGTACTTGATGGGATAAAAGACAATAAACTTTCCATTATATTTATCAATGAATTGGTATATCCAGGTTTTGAAAAATCCACTCCGCAGTCGGAAAGTTCCTTGTTGAATTTTTCATAGATTTGAACATATTCCGATTCGCTTATACAGGCATTTTCAGCTTCCAACTCCGGCAGCATAATTCTGTTTTCCTGATTAAAAGTATCTTTTAGTCTGAAGGCTTTTTTAGTATCTTCCTTTTTTCTTGAAGTAAGCACAACATTGAAAACCGATTCCAATGCCCTGTCCTGTCGAAATTTAGTTCCACAAGATTCACTTCCTTCCGGATCGTTTCTTCTGTCTACTCCGGCTGCAATATTGTCTGCTTCATATACAATCCAGGCATAGCTGTCATCACTTAGCTGCGAATGTTTTAAATTTTTGCTGTGGTGAAATCTGATACAGTCTATTATTTTTTCATTCACAGGCTTGTCCGTCGAAAATCCCTCTGTCCATTCAGCACCTGCTTCAGAATGATCTTTTCCTTTCGAAGACTTTCCTGCTCTCAATGCAACTTTTCCTATATCATGCAACAATGCTCCTGCAATAAGATACTCTTTTTCGACATCCACATTATCACCATCCCATATTCAATTTTCATTAAAACACAATACTCTTTTGAGAAATTTTAACCGACATGCTTGTTTTTAGAAATCTATATCACCATTACACTATTTGTTTTTCAAATAACAACATAAAATGTATACTTATTGGTTATTTATTTTTATTTGTAATTTAGTCTCTTTTAACCCTATTTTAGTACAGTTTCCGTCCCCTTACGGGGTGATATCTCTTAAACAAGATTTTGAATTTTATTATGCAACAGACGAAGGAAATAGTTTCCGTCCCCTTTCGGGGTAACTTCTCTCAAACCGCACCTTTCTCGCCCCACTAATTTCAACACTTTCAAGACTTTTTTCGGCACAACTCACATCATCACAAATCTACTTTCTCCATTATGCTAATACACACCAAATGTACATTTGGTGTGTATCGGCACAGCTAATTAACATAACACATGCGTACTAACCAAAATCAATAAAACACATCCAATGAATCTAGAGCTTCCTGGTTCTTTACCAACGGATATTGCCTTTTTATTTCTTCCATTCTTTCATTGAACTTTTGTCTCTGAACTGCAACTCTAATCACATCTTTCTGATCATCAAAAGTCGCCTTTCTGACAAATTTCATAATGTGGAAGCCAAAATCTGTTTTTACAATATCAATATCCCCTTCTTTTGCATTAAACGACCATTCATCAAACTCAGGTGCCGTTTGTCCCCTGCTGATAACGTACTGTCCTCCTTTGTCAACAGACCCCGGGTCATCGGAATACTGTTTAACCAAGGCATCAAAATCTTCTCCCGCTTTTACCTTCTGCAAAATTTCCTCAGCCAGCTTTTTCTTTTCGGCAACCTTGTCCTCCGGGAGAGGTTCATTGGTTTCCTTGTCATTGGTTGAAACAAGTATATGTTTTACAACTACCTTATCACCATACTGAGCCTTATTTTTTTCATACTCTTCCTTCATTTCCTTTTCGCTAACTTCAAGAGTATAAGCAAAGGATGTGGCATAATTGAAATAGGCAAGGGTATACTCTTCATACATTCTCTGATATTGTTCCAAAGTAACGCCGCTTTCCTCCATCAATGCCTTTTCAGCCTTTTCCCTGTCACCATTCCCTTTTTCTTTTATGAGATCTTCCACACTTCTGGCTATAGCTTCCGCATCTTGCTCCGGTAATTTAAAATTGTCTTTTTTGGCAGCCAAAATAAAAGTTTTCAGTTCAGTCAAATTGTTTAAAGTCATATCTATAACTTCCTGCTTCCTTACTACTCCATTCTCTTTGGCGTTCCAGAATTTTTTCTTCTCACGGGCACTTTTATCGGCTATACCTGCCTCTTCTTCCCTCGCGTTTTTTTCTATATTGAGATAATACTTAAATTCCCATGTGTATATTTTCTCATCTCCAACCATTCCCACATACTCATACGAATTCTCTGTCGGAGGAACCTTTTGTTTATTATCGCATGCAGTCATGCTAAAAGCCAGTGATAATCCTATTGCTAAAGTAATAATTCTTTTCAATTTCATAATTAACCCCCATTATCGTTAATGTTTCAACAACTTTTTTCTGTCTTTAATAAAACATTCTCTCTGTTTCCTATAAATTATAGCATATATCAACAGCAACTTACAATTAATATGCCGGCAGTAATATTCATTTTATTTTTTAAAAATCTTGCACAAAACCCAACAGACCGCCAGACAAAAAAGTCCGGTTATTATTCCCAATAACAATCCGCTGACTGTTCTGCTTAAGGAGGTATGTACAGGTGTGAATCCATGGCAGAAACTGTTTATTACAGATATGCCTATAATTGTAGATAAAGAGCCAAATAAGCTTAAAAGTTTGTAATTCTTGCTTTTATTGAAGAGATATAAAAAAGTAAACAGACTGGGATAAGCAATTGCAAACTCCTTTGTTCTTGGCCTTGCCGGAAATATCAGTTCCAAAAACTCTCTCATCTTGAGTTCTGCAGAAAATTGGGGCAACAAGTTGAAATTGCCGGTTCTTAGCGAATATATCCATATAATCGCAATGCACAAAAAAATATATATCAGATTTAGAATTGTATATTTTATTATCCCTACACTTTTAGCATGATTTATTACTTTTCTGTCTAAAGGGCATTGATCCTGTGATATAAAAAAGAAATTTACATAAAACATAACGAAGGGTATGATAAAAGCCGGAATAACCGGGTCAAAATCTATAAGTCCCATTGTATATCTAATATCCCCCATTGATGTTATTACCACACAAACACCCATTCCATTAACGGCCAGAATTTTCAGCAATGATGTCACAACAAGGCTAATAAATCTGGGATAAGGTCTTTTTAAAGCTTTCAAAAGCACCGCATTTGATAATGAAGGATAGACAACTGACGCTGCAAAAGCCGACCAAATATTATTGTCGGGTCTTATAAATCCAAATATCAATAAAGCTGACAAAACTGTCACAGCAACTGAAAATATATAAATCCATTTTCTTTTTACTCCGCTGTAATCCAAAAATAAGGCCATTGCTGCGGCAATATTGATAATAATGGGTATATTATAATATTTATTGGGGATTTTAGTATTAACCTTTTCTATAGGTTCACCGACACTATAACCTTTTTTGACAAGCAGTTCCGAAAGGATTTTTGAAAACCTCAACACTTCCAAAGTGCAGTTATTGGATTCAGCATCCTTTGACAGTGGAAAAGGTTCAATACAAATCATCCGGACATTTCTGTCCACAACTGCTCTTAGCCACATCATTACAGCGTCTTGCCCGCTGCTGATTTTAGAATTGTGATTGGAAACGTTAAAAGCTCTGTTCAAACTGTAATTTGTTTCCCCAATCAATGATTCAAGTCCGGGAACAGTCAAATACCCTGTCTGTTCCCTGTTCTCCATAACAAAAAAAATAATGCTGTTCCTTTCGATTAACTCGGCCAGTTTACCGATACTCACATCCTGGTCTGTATTGAGTTTTTCTTCCTTTGAGTTATATATCAATAGATATCTGATATCGTATTTCTTTACAGCGTACTCCAACTCTCTGTAATAGTCATTCGTACGATTTAATGTGTCAAGATTAAGTATGATTTGAAGTCCATGTCGATGTATTTTTTCAAGAAGTTCGGAATTTACCCCATCTAAATCTCCATCTACTACGACAGCCGATATGCCGTATTCTTTAAGATCGCTCAAGTTAATATAACCTGAACCCTCAATGTTGTATATAAAATTTCGGCAGTCATAGGCCAAAATAACCGAGTTATTCCTTTTTTCATTTGAAACCCTTAATGCAATTACAGGCATTAATAAGATTATGCTTATAATCAAAACTGTCCACAAAGCTTTTCGCATTTCCCACCAACATTATCGTATATTTTAAATTATTATATGTAATAATCAGTCAAATATAAGGTTTCAAAATGCCTTATAACCAAATTTTATCTTTATCCCATGTACTGACCGTTATAACTTACCATAACGGCATTTTCTACACCTTCAATATTGATTATTTCATTCAAAAATTTGCTGTAACCGTCCTTTAGCTGAACCTCAACGGTAAGTTCCATTCCTGTTTTTGAAACGGTTTTTCCCTTAATAATTGCCTTTCCGGTTTTAGCTTCAATTACATCCATTACCGAATCCTCAACATCGGAATTTTCACAATTTATCACTATTATATAAGGAGTTCTTCTGCTCTTTCTGTTGACAAACATAACCATAACAGTCCCGGTTAAAAGGCTTGTCACAACCGCAAGAGGAATCATTCCCGCACCAATAATTATACCTGCGGTGATGGACCAGAATAAAAACACTATATCCAAGGGGTCCTTGACAGCGGTTCTAAAGCGTACGATAGACAAGGCACCCACCATTCCAAGAGAAAGAATCACATTACTTGACACTGCCAGAATAACGGCGCAGGTTATCATTGACATGCCGATTAGCGACATACCGAAATTGACGGAAAACATTACACCTAAAAACGTCTTTTTATAAATCACAAAAATAAACAGTCCCACCAAAAATGCCGCCAAAATACCCACAATCATGTCAAAACCGCTTACCGCTGTTGCATTGGTTATAAAACTTGAATTCAAAATATCGCCCATTTCTAAGTCCCCCTATTACATTATCCGTATATTCTGCTTACCACATACTTTGAAAAGGAAGAAGTCTGCCGGTTCTCAATATTGATTATGTCAGAAATAAAAGCCGGTATAAAATTATCGTATTTTACCTCCAATATCATTAAATTTCCTTCTGCCGTAACCATAGGCACATTGGGATCTAATATATCAATATTTCGGATGCTGGTTTTTATATTTCTGTCAATGGTAATTCTTATATTGCCGGCCTTGTACACAAAAGGTTCCCGGATGTAATCCACAATAATTTTAGGCCTTAGCTGCTCGGTTTTCATTTTTACATAGAGCTCGGAAAGAAGCGGTCTTCCGGAGTCCAACATCCATTTGACATCGCCCTCTATTATTCTCCTAACCTCTTCTTTGGTGATTCTTTCGGAAACTTTGCTGCACAAACCGTTAAATTTGCATTTCTTTTCAAGTTTTATAAAATCGTAATCATCATTATAACAGCGAATGCGGAATTTTTCCCGCATATTTATTCCGCTTATCTTTTCCCACAAAGCTTTATCATCAGAGTTATCGAAATATAAGCTTCTGATTTTGTATTCACCGTTCTGCCCCGCATTTATATCCTGCGGAATTAATGCTTTTAATTTAGGACGAATGGTCATGTAATCAAAATGATCTATAAAAATCTTGTACTCATGGCGAAGCTTCAAATATTCTCCCTCCTGTGCAGCGTTTTGTACTTAAATCGTGAATACCTGTTTAGAAGTACCATTAGTATTATAATGGCAGCAAAAGACAGTATCAATAATAATATCGGCATTACAGAATCAATTACACTCTTCTTCAGATTGCTGTTTTCGTTTATAATCCGAAAAATTACAGGTACAATGCTTCCGAAATTGTTTTTTAGTTTTTCAATATCCTCTCCTGTAATTTTCGTTGTATCCAGTTTGCCGTCGGTAAGATATTTTTCAGGAACATATCCGATAATTGTTTTTAAAATATCGTTAACTTCTTCAGTGGAACTTCCCATAACCGAAATCATATTGGAAAAATCCAAAGTTTTCATTATATCCAAATCTCCCACATCGATCAAGCTTTCGAAATTCTCCCTTTGTCCATCCAATGTTGCCGGTATGGTATTGTTTAACTGTCCTCTTATGCTTTCGGCACGAAGCCTGCAGAATTTTCTCAGCTCCTTTGTCCCAACATCAAACTGTTCGTAAGCAGTAAAGCCCTTTACATCCTTCTTAACATATGGTGATATCATTTCCAACGTCTTTGAATAGAAAGTGTCAAAATACCCGTTCTCAAAATATTCCGATATAAATTGATCGAAATATTTATGGTAAAGCTCATAATATCTTTCGTTTTTTATTACCTGATAAATCATCGGCCTTTCCTCTAAGCTCACAGTAAATACCGGAGTATCGACAGGATAGTTGACCATGCTTTTTCCGGCACTCATGCCATAGGTCTTTTTATCGAATATTATATAGTCGCTGAAGGAATCCACGAAAGCATTGCCAGCCTCTATTGTCAACACACCGTAGGCAAGATTGTAATCCCAGGGTATCATAGACAATTTGCCGTTTTCCTCATAGAGGTAATAATTGTGGGAAAACAGACTTGTATAACCATCGTAATTGTCTACGAAATTGTGCACTACAAAATACTTTATTACCGGTTCAATATCTATAACATTGTCCAAATCCTCGCCCTTGTTGAGTTTTCTAATGGAATCAATCAATCTTTTTTTGTCTTTTTCGGTTATTGTAAAAACAGCCGTATCAAAAATTGCTTTATAGTTTTTGGGGTTATCGTCAATATAGACCAATCCTGAAACATCGGTACTTATGCCGTTGGATTCCAGAATAACCTTCGAAATTTCACCTATCATATCCACCCTTGTATTTTCATCGGCGTTAAGATATGACTCATTCTGAACAATGGCTGAAAGATATTCAAAGGCTGTCTGTCCGTTTTCGGTACGGTATTTCTTCATTTTGCCAAAATCGAAGTTTTCAAGGGATAATGAATCGGGTTTGTACAGCTTGCCGCCGATACTTTTGTAATTCCTTACACAAAAGGATTCCTCCACCGCTTCAACCGCAAGATAAAAGCCAAAGGGCTGCCCGTTCAGCGTTATGTCTGCAAAACTTGCCAATGGTGCAGGAACTCCCATATATCTCATCATATGATATGTAAGGTAGTCCTTCATATAGGTAGGATCCTGTGTGAAATTATTAAGCGCCATTTTGTCCAGTCCATCAAAGGTTTGGTTTACATAATGGTCAAATTCCACTTTGAAACTGAAGTTCTGCGAATTCATTCCGCTTATCTGCTTTAAAGATGAATTGCCTTTCGGCCTTATTGCCGCTTTCTCAATTTTTACTCCGTCAATCACCAGGGTACAGGGAATATACTCCTCCGATTGCGCATTGTGAGTCATTTTATTCCATACCTTGGGATCAACCTGAATATCAATATTATGGACGTATGAATCATCAAACAGTGTATAAGGATATCTTATGCTCTCCTCCGTCAAATGCACAGAAGCTTTGCCGGAATAATCAAAGTTTTGGATTTTTGTATAGCGGGATGTGTATACTAATAAACAAGTCAAAATCAACATACCAGCCATCACAATACATAAAATTTTTTGTCTTTGTGTTCCATTTCCACATTTATCCCTCACTGTATGGTATGGGCAACTATTTTCAAAATAAATAAAACTAAAGTGCTGCAATATATATTTATATTTTACCTGCAGCACCAATAATCCTTCATTTACATAAAACTTTATAAAAATTTTAATATAACCGTTTATTTGGGCTTACTTCTCCAACTCTTTAATCTTTCCATCAAACAATTCTGTCACAAACAGGTAATTCCAATAATTCTCAGCAACTGCCTTGTCATATAATTTATATAGTTCATTATATTTTTCCATATCTTTATCGTCCTTAAAAACAATCTTGTAGTTTTTTACTCCATACTCCCCCTGTTTTTCGTCAAAAAAAACAAGCATGTTTTTCGTGTTTGCAACAACTTCATTCATATATTTTAAAGTTCTTAATGCTATTTCATTGTAATAATTGACAGTGTAATCAAGCTCGGACATAATCTCATCTTTAACGGCCCCGCTGATATATACATTATCGATATCATCCTTAAATTTTTCCATATATTCCTTAATCCTATTGTCAAGTTCTTTTATATCCGTAGATGTTTTTTCCAATATTGCTATCTTTTCTTTTACCTTGTCATGATCCATTAAAGTTTCATTGGAAATGTCGGAAAAATCATTTATCACCTGTGCAATTGAGTTGTTATCCTCTCTGATCTTTTTATAATCCATATAATTATTCTGAATAACTTCAATAAGTGCTGCAGACTTTCCGTATTTCTCTTCCGAAATATCTTCCCGGACAATTTCCTTCTGAGCAATAAAATCCTTTATCATACTCATAATCTTTTCAACTGCAACTTTTTCCTTTTCAGCTTCTATCCTGGCTTCCCGAATGTTTGTGTAAAGGTTGTTAAAATTCAGCATTACTGCAAAAACGCTGAAAATCAACAAATTCCTTCCTCGTTTATCTTTGCCGAACATAAGAATCAGAGAAGACAAGAACAGCAATATTACAACCGGAACTAATAAAAATACTGCCGATTGTACAGAATTGTCCCTTAATCTGTTTATTCCGCCCAAAACAATTACCTGGGATAGGACAGATATTCCTATTGAAACCAGCAAAAGTACAACACCGATAATTAACATAAAATCTATTGTATTTTTCCTTTTTCTCTTCTGCTGTGACTCATCAAAAGTATAAAAATCTCCCATTTCATCACCCTGTGAATATCCTTATATAAAAAGCAGCCTTAGCGTCTTTAACAATATGCTATAAATTATATATTAAAGTCTTCACCCCCGCAAGCACCCAATATCCAGTCAAAAAGAATCAATATTTAATCATATATGCATTCTCTTTTGCAGTTCCGACAGTATGTTTTCTCCCTGAAAAATGATTATGGCCGATAAAAATATAATACTTACAGCAACGGAAATAATAGAAGGATAATCCACTGAAACCAAATCCAGCAGAATAAACAGCCCCGGAATAATTCCAAACAAACCTCCCAGCAAAAAATATGCAATATAATACCCTGTCCCAAGCCTCATTGCCTTTGCAGTCACAAACATAACAATAATAGCCGCAATGCACAGGAACGGAATGGCATAGTCCAATGACCATCCTCTCCAGCCTATTTTCCAATCCCAAATTATGCTCAGCAAAGACATGATAACCACCTGCCACATAATTGTCTTTGTGATATTGGAACGCTTTCGCAGAACATAGCCTATACTAATCCACACGCTCATAATTCCCATTACCACCAGCACAGGCCAGTTTACGCTGGTCGGGAACAATCGGTAAATAATAAAGCTAATTACAATGGCAACAACCGATATAAAAATCAGTATGCGTATGGCCAAATGCCGTTCATAGGACGGAGGTATTTCCGGATAAATGGCTTCTTCCATATTTATTTCATCGTTACGGGACAAAATATTGCCGCACAGCGGACATTTATTTTTACCATCCCTAATATAAACTTTACAGTGATTGCATAATATCATGGGTATCGCTCCTAAATAATACTCCTCTAAAAAACTAAAATAATTCCGTCTTACTCTTTTGTTGTAAAGCTTTTCAATTTGAACAAATATCTATTTTAATTCCCATTTCCGCAAGGGATCTGAAGAAATTCTTTTGAAGCTCTGTCTCCCTAAAGGGTGACGCAAACGACACAACCAGTCTGTCCCCATAAGTACATACCGCCATTTGAGGTCTTCTCACATTCGGTATAACACTGAATTGGGAAATATATTTTTCAAAGCCCGATGGCATTTCTATCCTGCCAACATTCGATAACGCCGCAGTAATCCCCATATCGACCAACATATTGGCAATGCGAAGTACATATTTTTTCAAAGGCAGCGGCACAACTCTTATCAAAGGGTTCCTTTCCAGGAAAACCAGCTTGTTCAAGTGCCGGCTTATACTCTCTTCGGTCAGTTCCCTTTTAAAGCTCTCATTTAAGCTTACAATCACTTCTCCCAGTTCCAAATCCTTATTTTTCAAACTATATCCCACATTAATGGTACTGAAAAAATTTCTGACTGTCTCCGATTTAAAAAACTGGCGAAGGTTAACAGGTATTGACAATACAACGGGGTATTTTTTTTTGCGTCTTGGCATGTCCTGGTATATCGATGTTATAAGCAATGCCGCCAAAAATACGGTCATTGTAGTATTGTACTTATGAGCCAGCTCCAAAACCGCTTTTGCCGACATCCCGCCTTCTATAACCTTTACTCTGTACTCTTCATTCCTGCTTCCCTTTATATGATAAGCTCTTTTAAATTTGTCCCCTTTTTTATTCCTGGCAAATTGCTTTTTTACATCCCAACCGGGATAATGGCGCATAAAGCTGTCATCCATTTTCTCACTTATGGAAGCATTATAATTCAATTCCTCCACTTTTCCTTCCAGTTCATCCCGGTGCTTGATAAGTAAGTAATGATATACCAGAGTTTTCATAAACCAAAGAGCACCGGTACCGTCTGAAAGTGCATGAAATACTTCCATATTGATTCTCTTTTTATAATAAAAAACCTTAAACAATAAATTTCTTTCGTACTGTTTGTAAATCGGTGCGCAAACCGGATTATTTTCCTCTTCTACGACAGGACGAATGTCACTGGTTTCAAAGTAAAACCAAAAAACCCCACTCCTAAGTACCGATTTATATAAAGGAAATTTTTCAATTGTTACATCCAATGCTTTTTGCAAAATATCCCTGTCCACCGGTTCAAACAATTCACAGGCAATGCGAAAAACTTTCGGTTCCTTGTAACTACAGGTGGCCGGAAATATTTTAGAAGCATTGTCCAGCTTACTCCATTCAACTCTCTTTGAATAATTCATAACAATTCCTCACTTTTGCCGTTACACACATTTAAAAAAGAATTTATTATCGCATAAGTTCTGACAACAAATTCCGATTTCCAGGGCAACGAAAAAAAGCCATGAACAGCATCATTCATCCGATAAATCTTAACTTTGTTTCCTGCTTCTTTCAAGCGCATCCCATAGGCCTCACCTTCATCCCTTAAAGGGTCATACTGGGCTGTAATTATCAAGGTAGCCGGCTGATTGGACAAATCTTTTGCCAATAGCGGCGCAAGATAAGGACTTTGCCTGTCTTCAATATTTGGAGCATAAAGATCCATATAATCCTGTATTCTCCGGGAAGTTAGCAGAAAATCTCTTCCGTTTTCCTTTATTGATGGAAAAGGTGAGTTTTCTGTGTGATCATTATATGTAGCAGGATAAATAAGTATTTGCTTGCTCGGAAGAAATTGTCCTTTATCCCTTGCCATCAATGAAACTGCTGCAGCAAGGTTACCGCCGGCACTATCCCCAATCAAAGTGATATCACTCTTTTTGCAATTCAATAATTTGGGGTTTTCAAAAAATTCTCTCGTTACATTGTAGCAATCCTCAAGTCCACATGGAAAAGGATATTCCGGTGCAAGACGGTAATCTACCGATACTACGGTATTACCCGTCTGATTGGCCATATTGACACAAACATTGGTATAGGAATCGATATTTCCGGTTACCCATCCTCCGCCATGGAAAAAAATCATAACCCCGGAATTTTCATTTTTAATGGGACGGAATATGCGAACAGGAATCTCCCTGTCCCCCACCATGATTTTATGATCCAAAAGCCCGTATTTAGGCCCTATATAAATATTAACAGCATTGAGAAATTTGCGTTGTGCTTTATAATATTTTTTTAGACTCCTTCGAGATTTTGACAATATCTTCAACGCTATCCTTCTGTATCGTTTCATCCGCTGCCCTTTCCCAAACAACAATATTCAACTACTTTATTCTACTATAAATTGTACTCAATCGGCAATGATTTATACTGTTTCGTATCTTTTCAAAAAAGTTATTCCTTCTGCTGTTTTTCATCTAAATAAAAGCTTTTCAGGCTTATGCATAACCTTCGAGAAATCAATTTTTCCCTTTTCTTCTATTCAATATAACAATTGCTGCCGACAATACAGCTCCCGCTAAAATTACACCTGAAACTATCCAAACATAATTATCAGATTTTTGAGATAAATTTTTATCTTGTTCTGCAATAATTGAATTATTCACATCCGTATTTTCCGGATTTTGTGTTTTATCCGGTGTAGCTTCACTTTGCCGGGAAGTTGCAACGCTTTGACTATTTTTAATTTTATTTTTAATTTCTTCAAGATTCCGATTGGAATACCATCCGTTATTTATATAATCATTCATACGATTAATAAATTCGTTCGAACTTTCAAGTTTTAATGTATTTTTGTCAAGGGAATCGGCTTTTGCGGCAAGGCTTCCATAAACAGAATATTTGTTTTCCGACCTTTTTTGGACAACAACCGCACAATAATCCCCTTCTTTAGGATTCGAGTTTTCCCCGATACCAACCAAATATTTTAAATCTTCTATTTCTATTGTATCCTGCAAATATTCTCCAAACAGCACTTCTGAAATCTTAACGGTACAAATTGAATTTTCAACTTTCTGAACCTCACCAATCAAACATAAATCTGCATCCAGCAGTGCACTTTCCGGAATGTCTCCAGCCAATACCGAAATGAGACATAATATATTAATAAGATTAACTAAAAAAATAACAATCCAACCTTTTTTCATTTTACCTCCCCCATAAATTCATTTATTTAGTAAAACAATCATAAAATACCTGTTTCAAAAATCAATTCCCTTAAACTTCGAAACTTTCCGTCTTTTTTCTTTTTATCTAAAAGGACTGCATTAAACCCATATTCCAGCGGTCCGATATAATCGCATATGTAGTCATCACCAATAAATAAAATTTCCTCTTTTTCAGCTTCAGACAGCTTTAAAGCCGTATCGTATATCTCCCTGTGGGGTTTTCTCCATCCAACTTTAATGGATGTCACTACAAAGTCAAAATATCGGGCAACTCCAAAATCATTGAGTAACTCCTCAATACCGCTCTCTACCATAAAGTTGGATACTATTCCACATTTATATTTAGGCTGCAATTGTGACAATACATCCTTAACCCCTTCATCAACATAGCAATTGGCTTTATAGTTTCTCCAATAATTGGCCGATATCGCAGCCACAGCTTCTTCTATCTCATCATCGGAATTCAATTTTTGCTTAACCATGAAACTGAATCGGTCGAAAAGATTATATTCTTTATATTCTATTTGTCCTTCCTCCAATTTTGCTCTTGCAAAATTGTAATCCTCAACAAAGGAATCAAAATCTTTCCATAGTTTCTCATACCCGCAGCCAAAATATGCAAAAGCACAATACATCCTTATATCGGGTATCTCTTTTACATCCACTACTGTCTCCATACAGTCAAAAAGTATACATTTCGGTTTGAACACTCATCTTTCCTCCAGCGACAATTATCTAAAGATTGCACACTTCATTTCCGGACTTATAAACCTTTATAATATCCAAAATCTTTAGGAATATAAATAAAATTCAACTAAAATTATACAATAATTTATAATTATTATCAAATTATTATCATGAAACCGACAAATAATCTAAGGCATACTAAAATCAACTCAACAGTTTGCAGCACAAATAATAAAAGCACCTTGATATTAATAATATCCGGTGCTTTTATCCCATCTTTTTTGTTAATATTTTTTATAAATTTTATCCTTTTACTGCTCCGTTTGTCAAACTTGCCTGAACCTGATTGCTCATCAACACGTAAATAATAATGGTCGGTATTGTAGCAATCATCAAACCTGCTCCAATAGGTCCCCATTCAGTGGAATACTGTCCGGACAATGACATTATACCGACAGGCAAAGTCCTAAACTTATAATCATTTATAAATGTTGTTGCAAACATCAATTCATTCCATGCCTGAAGATATGTAAATATTGAAACTGTCGCAACAGCAGGTTTTATTAACGGTAAAATAATGCTTACAAATGCCCTGTATATGGAACAACCGTCCAAAAATGCCGACTCTTCCATTTCTTTCGGTATATTCTTTAAGAATCCTACACATACGAATATACACATTGGAAGGGCATAGGCAATATAAGGAACAATAAGCGCAATCGGTGTGTCTATAAGTTTTGTCTTATTCAAAATTATATATAGAGGCAGTAAAGCGGAGTGAATAGGAATCATTATACCAAGCAAAAATATTGTAAGTGTTACATTGCTGAGCTTCCATCTCATTCTTGCAATAGCATATGAAGCCATAACTCCAATAATACCGGAAACTACAATAGTAATACCGGTAACTATTGCACTGTTGATGGTATAAATCCAAACATTACCACTTGTCAATGCATTTTTGTAGTTGGACCATAACCACCTTTGCGGAAGCCCCATTACATTTCCACCAAATATTTCTGCATTGTCTTTTAATGAAAACAGAAACAGCCAGATTAGCGGATATATCTGAATTATTGCAAATATTATAAGGAATATACTTAATATACCCATTAAAATATTTTTCTTAGTAAATTTAAAATTCATTCCTCTTCACCCCCTAGAAATAACTCTCAGACTTAAATATTTTTTGTACTAAAACTGTAAATACCAAACATTCAATAACTATGAATATGGCCATTGCACTACCGTAACCGTATTCATTTCTAAAGAATATAGTAGTATACATCAGAGTACTTGGAACCTCTGTTGACTTCAGTGGTCCTCCACCGGTAAGTACATAAACCAAGTCGAATATCTTTAAAGAACCGACTATCGCATATGTAACACAAACATTCAATATAGGTTTCATAAGAGGAATAGTAATTTTAAATGCTGTTGTAATTTCAGATGCACCGTCAATTTTTGCAGCTTCATAAAGCTCTTCCGGTATTGATTTTGCTGAAGAATACATTAACAGCATGTGATAACCTATATATTGCCATACAACAACTAAGAACACACATACCAATGCTGTCTTGGTATCTCCAAGCCAGTCATGCACCCAACTTTCAAGTCCAAGTTTTCTTAAAATGATGTTTACTATACCGTATTCATAGTGATATATCTTTTGCCACAGCTGTCCTATAACAACTGTAGAAATAATTACCGGCATGAAGTAAACAGTTCTGTAAAACTTTTCCCCCTTAATTCCCCTTGCAAGAATCAATGCCAATACCAAAGATATAGGCAATTGAATAAACACTGACATTGCAGCCAATATGATTGAGTTTTTTAAAGCTTTCGGGAATGCTTTATTGTATGATGTAAAGAGCTGAATATAATTTTTTAATCCAACAAATATGCCTTTACTCATACCGTCCCATTCAAGCAAACTATAATAACCCGACATAATAATCGGAAGAATTACCATAGCAAAGAAAAATATAAATGCTGGCAATACAAACACGCATATAGCCTTTTTATCTTTCAACATTCTATCCATACAATTTTCAACTCCCAAGAAAATTTATTGCATAAGGCGTTCAAACATCAAATACAATTTAGCCAACAAATGGAATAAAAGTTAAAATAATGTAAATACAAAATTAAACTTATACGGTCACACAAAATTTGTCTTTCAAATTCTATGTGACCGTATAAAGTTTGTCTATTCTAAACGTATCTTATTTCTGGTTAAGTTTCTGCATTTCTTTTGCAAAATCCTCAGGAGTTATTTGTCCAGCCATAAGCTCAACAACAAGGTTCTTATGTGTGTCAGCAGCTGCACCTTCTAAGAATACATCCCACCAGAGATTCCAAGCAGTACCTTCTTTTGTCATAGCTGCAATCTCTTGTGTAAGAGGATTGATCTTAGATTCGTCAACTTCTACTTTCCATCCTGGCAAACCGGTATTTGCTTCATACATGTCATGAGCTAACTTTTCACAGATAAAGATCAATACATCAGCTGCAAGTTTAGGATCTTTAGTTGCTGAATTGATCATGTATCCGTCACCAGCACCGCCGAAGTATTCAGTCTTAGAACTCTTGTCTCCAATAAGCGGGAATCTAACAGCTTTTATTTTACCTTTAACAGTTGAAGTTTCTGCGTTAACGTTACCAGTTACCCAGTTACCGTTGAACAGCATAGCACCTTTTCCTTGTGCAAAGTCAACCTGTGCATTATCCCATGATACTGACATAGCGTTCGGACCGAAAGCACCTGCTTTTGTCAATTCTACAAGTTTCTTTGCAGCTTCAATAAATTCAGGTCTGTCAAAGGATTCTTTGCCGGACAAAGCGTCATTACACAACTGAGCTCCAGCTGTTCTAAGAGCTATAACATCATAATACCACATTGCAGGCCACAAGTCTTTCGCACCGCAGATCAAAGGAGTAACACCATTATTTTTGAAAGTCTGTACAGCAGTAAGTAATTCCTCATAAGTTTCAGGAATTTTTACACCATACTTATCAAACAATTCAGTGTTACAGAACAGTGCACCAACCTGCATCTGATACGGAAGACCGTAAATCTTTCCGTTATAAGTAAAGTTGTCGGTAATTCCAGCTAACAGTCTGTCTTTTGCATCACCGAGATATTCATCCAGAGCTACAACTTTTCCACCATCAACAAATGGTTGTGAGAAACCTGCAGCCCAGGTAAAGAATAAATCAGGACCGCTGTTTCCAGCCATTGCAGACTTAATCTTTGTCTTGTACTGCTCGTTTTCAGTTCCTGTCTCCTCAATCTTTACGTTAAACTTTTCCTCAGCTGCTTTTATTGCGTTTAGCAGTATAGTTCTGTTTCCTTCTGCATCAGAAGGTGTTATGTGCCACATTTTAAGAACCGGTTTATTTGTTGAGCCGGAACCTCCAGTTCCCTCATCAGGACCAGTTGTTTTACCTCCACCTGATGGGCCGCCAGAGCCTTTGCAGCCGCCAATGCTAACAGTAAGCGTCAGCACTGCAAATAAGCACAACAACTTTTTTGATATTCTTTTCATAAGAAATACCCCCTTATTGTTTTTTAACCACTTTGCTTTATTATATAATTCCATGAATGCTTTTAAATTATACATTCATGAAGTATATAACCCCTTTAAATTTATCGACAACTTGTAAAAATTCCATAACACTATTTTCTATTTTTAATATTTGCAATAAATATTTAGCATAATTTGTAACATGCTCTTTATTGTACATAAAAACTTATCCTATTAGTTATTATATAATAGCAATCACTATTCTATAATATCTTTAATATTTTAACAAAACATATTCTGTTAAATATTTTCATTTTGTTACAATTAAATAAATTTATATATTGTTTTGTGTCTGTATTCTTTTCCGGCAATCAATATGGGTGAAGGAAAATGTTTATGCTTCATGGCATTCGGGAAGAATTGAGTTTCGAGACAAAAGCCGCTTCTTTGCTTGTATTGTACACCGTATTTTCCAATGTGAGAACTCTTGATAGCATTACCTGAATAAAACTGCATTCCCGGTTTTGTAGTGTAAACTTCCATTTTTCTCCCGCTTAAACTGTCATACACTTCAGCAGCTTTTTGTGAAATATCTCCTTTTGAATTCAATACCCAATTGTGATCAAATCCATTTCCGTAAACAATCTGAATATCATCACTGAAAATGTCGGATCTTATAGGTTTCATTTCGGTAAAATCCAGTGGAGTTCCATGAACATCACGAATTTCACCTGTCGGAATACAGTATTGGTCAATAGGAGTAAAATTATCGGCATATATCTTTAATTCATGATCGAGGATGTCATTTTTTTCTTTCCCCGACAAATTAAAGTATGTATGATTTGTAAGATTTACTACCGTATCTTTATCTGTGATTGCAAAGTATTCAATTTCGAGAGAATTATCGTCAGTGATGGAATAGGTTACTTTAACGTCCAGATTTCCCGGATAATTTTGTTCTCCATCTACACTGCGATATGACAGTGTAATTGAATTTGAGCCCTCTTTAAATCCGTCGTCCACTTTCCATACAACTTTATGGAATCCCTTGCTGCCCCCATGTAAGTGGTTCTCTTTTTCATTCTTTTCCAGATTATACAAAACTCCATTCAATTCAAAACTGGCTCCCTCTATTCTATTGGCATGCCTGCCTATTACAGCACCAAAATAGGGAGCATTGTCAAAATATCCGCTTATATTGTCATATCCCAATACAACATCATCAAGTTTTCCATTTTTGTCGGGTACCGTAAGAGTTACCACAATCGCTCCAAAGTTAGTTATCTGTGCTTCCATCCCCTTGCCATTCGATATGGTATGTAAGGATATTCCCTCGTTCTCATGACCTTTTAAAAAGGTCTCTGCGGAAACACTCATTTGAATTTACCTCCAATATACATTTAGCTAATTGCAACCGATCGATTTCACTATGGCTGCAATCCAAAAAAACTTTCTTATTATTTTCTATTAGGCTACAAATTTTAATATTCTTTACCTCTTTGTCAATACAAAAGTTGGGGCATCACTGCCCCTTTGCTTTTATATTAATTTTTCAGCCTTTAATACTTTTTTCGAATTTTTACTATATTGCGATTATTCAGTTCATACCGCTGTACTTGACTATATTACAGGGCATTAGCTTTCAATTAAATATTTATTCAACATTGCTTCAAGAACTTCCTGCCTACCGGAAGTATTTTTTACTGAATCAAGCTCTAATGCATACTTTTCGAGTTCTTTAAATCCAACTTTTCCTTCAACAATGTCTTTTCCGATTCCTGTCTTATAGCTCTGGTATCTTTCCTCAATGAATTTTTCAAATTTACCGTCCTGCAGCATCTTGTAAGCAACTTTCAATCCCCTTGCGAACGCATCCATACCAGCTATATGTCCATAGAAGAGATCGACCGGTTCAAAGGATCCTCTTCTTACTTTCGCGTCAAAGTTCAATCCTCCTTTTGTAAATCCGCCGGCTCTCAACACTTCATACATTGCAAGAGTGGTATCATATAAATTTGTCGGGAATTGGTCAGTATCCCATCCTAACATCAAGTCACCCTGATTTGCGTCAATGCTTCCAAAAGCATCGTTTATAGCAGCTACTCTAAGTTCATGCTGGAATGTGTGAGCAGCAAGAGTAGCATGGTTTGCCTCAATGTTCATTTTAAATTCCTTTTCAAGTCCGTATGTTCTCAAGAATCCGAGCACTGTAGCAGTATCAAAATCATACTGATGTTTTGTAGGTTCCTTTGGCTTAGGCTCAATTAAGAGCTGGCCGTCAAATCCTATTTCCTTTTTATATTCCACAGCCATTCTCAAGAATCTTGCCATATTGTCCAACTCAAGCTTCATATCGGTATTGAGCAATGTCTCATAACCTTCTCTTCCGCCCCAGAATACATAGTTCTGACCGCCAAGTTCCTTAGTGATCTCCATAGCTTTCTTTACTTGGGCAGCTGCATACGCGAATACATCTGCATTTGGAGAAGTTGAAGCTCCGTGAACAAATCTCGGATGACCGAAAGCATTGGTAGTTCCCCACAAAAGCTTTACAGGGCTGTTCTTCATACGGTCCTTGATTACCGCTACAATCTCATCAAGCCTTTTATTTGTCTCTCTGAGAGTGTCAGCTTCAGGAGCTATATCTCTGTCATGGAAGCAGAAGAAAGGAACACCCAACTTTTCACAAAATTCAAAGTTAGCTTCAACCTTTGCTTTTGCCAGGTCCATAGGATCGGTAATATTATCCCATGGTCTTTCTGCAGTACCTACACCAAATGGATCTGCACCTCTGGCTTGATAGGTATGCCAATAAGCAACAGCAAACCTGAGGTGCTCTTTCATTGTCTTGTCTCCAACAACTTCATCAGGGTTATAATACTTAAAGGCCAAAGGATTGTCTGAATCCTTTCCTTCATATTGTATTTTTGATATTCCTTTAAAATACTCTGACATGTTCCAAACCTCCTATGTTTTTTAATTTCAATTTTCATTTAGTATTTTGGAAAGCTCTTTATAATCATTGATTAATGATTTGTAAAGCTGTTTGTAAATACCGTAAACCTTCTGATATTTAGCATTGGCATTCATATCCGGATTTTGTCTTGTAACAACTTTGATTACTGCATCACAAGCTTCCGGCACACTGCTGTAAACACCTGTACCGACACCTGCCAGCAATGCAACACCAAGAGCCGGACCTTCACTGGAGTTTATTGTGGTAATTTCAGTACCGAATACATCACTCTGCATTTGTCTCCACAGTTTACTCTTTCCGCCGCCTCCGGATGCCCTAACTTCTTTTACATCAACGCCCATTTCTTTAATAATTTCGAAGCAGTCTTTAAGGCTGTAAACAACACCTTCCATTACTGCTCTTAAAAGGTCTTGTTTCTCATGCTTAGCCGACAATCCGAAGAATACACCTCTGGCATCGGGATCAAGATGTGGAGTTCTTTCACCCATCAAGTACGGCAAGTATACAATTCCGTTTGCACCAACAGGCACTTTTTCCGCTGCCTGGTCCATCAATATGTACGGATCGATTTTCATCAAATCTGCCGTTGCCATTTCATCTTTACATAAATTATCTCTAAACCATTTCAGCGAAAGACCTGCTGCCTGAGTAACACCCATTATATGCCATGTGTTCGGAACTGCATGGCAGAATGTATGTACTCTTCCTTTTGGATCTATGCTGACATTTTCCGAAAAAGCAAATACAACTCCGGATGTTCCTATTGTGGAAGAAACTATTCCCGATCTTACAATTCCGTTTCCGACAGCACCTGCAGCCTGGTCTCCGGCTCCACCTACAACAGGAGTACCCTCTTTAAGGCCTGTAAGTTCTGCAGCCTGCTTGTGCACTTTACCGGTAACTTCATAAGATTCGTAAAGTTCTCCCAACATACTTTTTCTAAGGCCGAGTTTTGAAATTACTTCATCACTCCAGCATCTCTTAGGAATGTCCATGAGCTGCATTCCGCTCGCATCGGATACTTCAGTGGCAAATTCTCCTGTAAGACGGAATCTGATGTAATCTTTAGGAAGAAGAATTTTTTCAACCTTATCAAAAATTTCAGGTTCATTATTTTTAACCCAGAGAATCTTTGACGCGGTAAAACCCGTTAAGGCAGGATTAGCAGTAATTTCGATAAGTCTTTCTTTGCCAATTGTATTTGTAATCTCATCACATTCGGCAGAACTTCTTTGATCACACCATATAATTGCTTTTCTGAGGACTTTATGCTCTTTATCTAAAAGAACAGCACCGTGCATTTGACCTGACAATCCTACACCTTTGATATCTGCGGAGTTAATCCCGCTTTTTGAAATAACATCATTAATTGTGCCGCATACAGCGTTCCACCAATCTTCCGGATCTTGCTCAGCCCAACCGTTTTTTGGCTGATACAACGGATATTCTCTTAATGAACTGGCAATGGAATTTCCTTTCTCATCAAACAAAACAGTTTTAGTACCGGAAGTCCCAATATCAATACCAAGTAAATAAGCCAACTCCACCCCTCCTACTATATTTATCCTCATTTATTTGACGTATATTACTAATTATACATAATTACTAGTCCAATTCAATAGCTTTCCCAATTAATTCAACAGTCGTTTTTTGTACTTTTGTACCCGTCAATTTCTGGCTGCGGTCATCGGGCTGGCTACCGCCTACAAAAATATCAATATTTCCAGCGTTTAAAATACATCTGCCTTCATCATCAATGACAGCCATTTGTTTAGGAAGTATGTCAAAGGCAACTTCCTTTTCTTCACCGGGTTCCAACTCAATACGCTTAAATCCCGAAAGCTGCCATCTCGGATTGTTGATACCATCACCGCATTTTACATACAACTGTACAACTTCATCGGACTTATACTGTCCTACATTTTTTACCTTTACACTGCAGGAAACCTTGTCACCTATATTGACTTTGCTGTTCGATACCGACAAATCGCTGTATTCAAATTTGGTATAGCTAAGTCCGTATCCAAAGGGATAAAGAGCTTCATTTTTCATATATCTGTAAGTGCGGTTAGCCATTGAATAATCTCTTATATCAGGAAGTTCTTCAGTTGTTTTATAGAATGTAACAGGAAGCCTTCCGGCAGGACTGTAATCTCCAAACAGCAATGACGCTACTGCCCTTCCTCCCTGTGCTCCGGGATACCATGCCTGGATAATTGCAGAAACATGTTCATCTGCCCAGGTAACAGCAAGAGCACTTCCGGAAAGTAATACAAGTATAATAGGCTTTCCGGTTTTATATACTTCTTCCAGCAATTCCTGTTGAAGTCCCGGAAGATTCAAGCTCAATTTATCGCCACTGGCAAATTCATTTGATACGTCACCTTCTTCACCTTCGAGATTTGCATCAAGACCTAAGCACATTACAACAACATCAGCTCTTTCAGCTGCTGAAACAGCCTCTGCAAATCCTTCCCTGGGTTCAGCCAGTCCGTTTTTGGTCTTATACAAATGACATCCGTAAGCATAGTAAATTCTCGTATCTTCCGATACAGCCTCTCTTATACCGTCCAAAACAGTAACATATTCCGATGCAATTCCGTAATAATTACCTATCAGGGCATCTCTGCTGTCTGCATTCGGGCCGATAACAGCTATGGACTTTATTTTCTTTTTATCCAAAGGAAGAATGTTATCGTTTTTAAGAAGTACCATTGTCTTTTTTGCTACTTCCAGGTTAAACTTTTTATGCTCTTCACAGTCATTCACTTCATAAGGAATGCTTGCATACGGAACATCCTTTTCATCATCGAACATTCCCAGCCTCATTCTTGTAGTCATAAGTCTCGTTACACACTCATCTATTGCTTCTTCGGTTACCAAACCTTCTTTATGGGCAATTAACAGGTTGACATACATATTTCCGCAATTTAGGTCACAGCCATTGTTAACTGCCAAAGCAACCGACTCCGGCGCTGTTTTTGTAACTTTGTGATTTTCATGGAAGTCTTTTATCGCCCAGCAGTCAGAAGTAACATGGCCTTTAAATCCCCACTTTTCCCTAAGTATCTCCTTCAGCAAGGTCTTGCTTCCACAGCAGGGTTCATCGTTTGTCCTGTTATAAGCCCCCATTACAATTTCTACTCCTGCTTCTTTAACAAGAGCTTCAAAGGCAGGTAGATATGTTTCCCATAAATCCTTTTTTGAAACAACTGCATTAAACTCATGTCTTTCATTTTCCGGACCGCTGTGTACTGCATAGTGTTTTGCACATGCTGCAGTCTTCAGGTATTTTCCGTCTCCCTGCATGCCTTTTACAAAAGCAACTCCCATCCTGCTTGTCAGATATGGGTCTTCGCCGTAAGTTTCATGCCCTCTTCCCCATCTGGGGTCTCGAAAGATGTTTATGTTCGGCGACCAACAGGTCAATCCCTTGTATATGCCGTGATCACCTTTCCTTTGATATTCATGGAACTTTGCTCTCACTTCCGTTGAAATAACATCTGCAACCTTATAAATCAATTCGGTATCAAAAGTTGCAGCCAGGGCTATAGCTTGTGGGAAAACCGTCGCAGTTCCGGCTCTTGCAACACCGTGCAGCGCTTCACTCCACCAATTGTATGAAGGCACACCTAACCTGGGTATTGCCGGTGCACTATGTAACATCTGCATTACTTTTTCCTCAAGGGTCATTCTTGAAACCAGGTCTTTTGCACGTTCTTCGAAACTGAGTTCTTGGTTTTTGTAAGCTTCCATGCCGGATTCATGTGAATTATTCATAACAATCCTCCTTTAGTTTTTATTATTTCTTTTGTTTATATAGTTACTGCATTAATTATTCCATCGCCGCTTATATCTTATTTTTACGTACTGGAGGTTAAATACCAAATAAGCAAACCTTAAAATATAACAAAATAAATATATTTAAAGGAAATCTGATAAAATATAATTTTTTAAAACCAATTATAATAAATTATTTACAATATATAAATATATATATAATACTTTTTATATATCATATTTCCACAATTCTTATAAAAAAATTCTAGAAATTTATTTTCTAATTTTTTCATAAATGGGGATGTGTAATTATATAATTGATTAATAATAAAATCTATAGCAAACAATCGGGGAAAAACAATAAAGACTGTGAATATGTTATAAACCTATAAAAACATGTACAATAAAACTCTTTATATGATATCAGAGTATAATCAAATCCATTATGTACAAGAATTTTCACATTGAATTAAGCTAATGTTGATTAAATAAAAACATCCTCATAAGTTATGTAAATAATTGGTGCAATTTCAATAAAGTTAATATGAAAGGTGTAAAGTCATTAAAATATAGGAATACATAAAATGACGGGGACTTACACCCCCGATTATCCGCAATTTAAAACTATGTACAATCAATAAAAACTGTCACCATGCAAATAAGCTTTTTTGAAAGCTTATTTGCATGATATTTTCATATATTAAATTTTATTCTTTTACGCCACCAACATTAAGTCCGGTTACAAAGTAGCGTTGAACAAACGGATAAACACAAATTATCGGCACCATTGCAACTATGGTTATCGCAGCTTGCATAGCTATCGGAGTAACCATTCCGCTTGCCAACTCAGCACCCAATCCACTGGTAACAGCTTGTGTAGATTGGCTCTGTGAAAAGGATGAAGCCAAAAGCTTTTGAAGTTCATAGGACAAAGTACTCAAACTCTGTTTTGAAGAACAATACAAATACGTATCAAACCAGTTATTCCACTGGAAGATGGCAACAAACATTGCAATAACAGCTAAAGATGGCTTACACAACGGGAAAATAATCCTCAGGAATATTTTAAAGTCTCCCGCACCGTCAAGCCTTGCCGATTCAACCAAACTTTCCGGAATACTTGAAATATAAGTTCTAACCACAATAACATTAAATCCGGAAATCAAACAAGGGATAACATATACCCAAAAACTTCCATAAAGACCAAGTTTCTTTATCAATAAAAAGTTAGGTATTAAACCTGCGTTGAAATACATGGTTATAACAATCATAACCGTAATAAATTTATTAAAAATATACTCTTTTCTGCTCAAACAATATGCCAACATACCTGTCAAAAAGACATTCAGTGCAACAGTTATTACTGTTCTTGCAACCGACACAAAAAAGGCATTAACAACAGTACCGGATATAAATACTGCTCTGTAATTTTGCAGAGAAAATTTTCTTGGCCAGATATATATGCCGCCCCTGACCGAATCCAGTCCGTCGTTAAAAGATATAGCCAAAGTATTCAAAAAAGGATAAATTGTAACCACTACGAGAAATAGCAAAATAATTGTGTTAAAAAAGTGAAACGCTACATCGCTAAGTTTATACCTTTTATTTCTAAATCTAATATACATAATTTAACAGCCCCTCATTAAATAAGTCTTTCTTCTCCAAGTAACTTAGCAAACCAGTTTGCCAGGAATAGCAATACTACACTGACAACAGTTTTAAACATACCCGCTGCAGTAGCAAGCGAATAGTTACCTTTTGAAATTCCGTATTTAAGTGTAAATACATCAATAGTTTCCGACCACTCAATATTTAATCCGTTTCCTAAGAGGTACTGGAATTCAAATCCAACATTCAATACACTTGCTATGTTCATAATTAACAGAACTATAATTGTCGATTTTAAACCCGGAAGGGTAATATGCCACATTTTTCTAAATCTTCCTGCACCGTCAATTTCAGCTGCTTCATACAAATTTGGATCTATAGCTGTCATTGCACCTAAATATATAATTGCATTGAAGCCAACATTTTTCCATATGTTACCTAATCCAAAAATCAGCCAGAATAAGTTACCTTTTCCCAACCAAGATACCGGCTGGTCTATTAAATGTAATTTCATCAATACAACGTTTACAATACCGTTTTCGGCTGAAAGAGCTTGAGATATAATACCACAAGCTATAACCCAAGAAATAAAGTAGGGTAAATACGAAATAGTCTGAACAGTCTTTTTAAATACAATATTTTTGACTTCATTAAGCAAAAGAGCCAAAGTTATTGCTGTCAAAAAGGAAAAAACTATATTAATAAGACTCATGCCTATAGTATTTCTAAGGACTCTAAGAAAACTTTCGTCAGTAAACAGAAACTCAAAATTTTCAAACCCAACCCATTTTTGATTAAAAATACTTCTTCCTGGCCCAGGTCTAAAATTCTGAAAAGCCATTATCCATCCTACAAGAGGCACATAGCTGAATATAAAAACGTATATAAGAAGCGGAAAGGACATAAATATAAGCTGTCTTTGTCTAACAATAGTCCTCCACAAACTATTCTTCTTATACTTTTTTTGCGGTCTCTTATTCAACGCTAAGGAAATACTCTCCATTAGAACTCTCCTCTGTCAATATGATATTTTAATGCTTAAACCGATAATTTCAAAATATCAAAATATATTTGGTATACTACACTCAAAAATTGAGTGTAGTATACCATTTTACAACTTTCAGTTCAAGATTTAATTGGAATACTCTTTAATCCTCTGCTGTATACCGTCATTGTATACTTTTTCAAGAGCAGCAATATCAAGCTTGTTAATCTGTTCAACGTATTTCTGCCACAATCCTTCGAATTCACTAGGTTTAGCAGAAATAATCTTCGGCAGATATTGGAATGCATAGTCTTTCAACTTCTGATCAACAATTTGAGCTTCAGATCCTACAGGTATTGATATTGTATATGCCGGGAAGTATACTGGATTTTCCGGTGGGAAGCCAAACAATTCACCTTGTGTCTTCACATTATAAGCAGTGTATACTTCTTTTGCAACATCGTCAAGTGATTCGAAATATTCTTCCGGTTGCTGACCCGGGTTAGTTGCATTTCCGTCACTGTATGAACCTTCAAGTTTAGGACAGAATTGAAGCAATGCTTCAGCATAATTTGACAATTTCCATTCTTCACTCTTAGCTCTTTCTCTTTGTTCCGATGTTCTGTAGAATCTTCCGTTTTCATCTACATGATAGTCTTCACCTTCAATACCCCATTGTAAAATCTTCTGCCATTCTTCACTGAGAAGGGTATCCAAAACTTGCATTACTCTGTCCGGATCTTTACAGCTTGTAGTTATTGCATAACCGCTGTTTACGTTAATATTCGGATAAGTCAGGTACCATTGTTCATAACTGTCATCAAATACTACCGGTACCGGTACATATTGTCTTTCATACATTTTCTGGTCTATTATAGAGTTGTAACCCATTTGGAAATTCCAGCGCTGATCATACAAACCTAATACTCTACCGCTGGATATCTTTGAAATATAAGTATCATAGTTGGATGTAAAGCATTCCGGATCAATTACACCGGCATTATACATCTCGTTTAACTTTTTGTAATACCTCTTGGATATATCCAAATGAGCGTAAATTCTTGCAACATTATCATCAACTATAACTCCACCGTCATTCGGGTGACCGCTCAACTGAGCAGGTGCATTTCTAAGAGGCCAGTCTCTACTTGTATCTGTAAGAATTGTAAATCCGATAGTTTTCTGTCCATTTATTTCAGGATATTTCTTCATATACTGTTGAATAATGTCAAACCATTCATCAAGGGTGGTAATTTTAGGATAACCAAATTCTTTAAGTACTGCAGCCTGAATCCAGAATGCAGGACCAAAGGATTCATTCTGATAATACTTTCCAGATATTACACCGTAGTTTGGCATTACATAAACGTGTCCGCTTTTTTGGTCTTTGATTTGATTCATGATTGGTCCATAGTGTTTCTTCAGATTTGGATACTTGTTAATGTAATCTTCTAGCGGAATAAGAGCTTCTGCATCAATGAATTCCTGTAATCCGGATTGATCCCCCAAAAGACCTAACAAATCTGGATATTCTCCGCCGGCAATCATAACACCAGCTTTTTCCTTAGCTTCACCAACAAGAAATTCAAACTCAAATTTTACGCCAAGTTTTTCTTCAATAAGTTTGTAAATCTTGTTATCCTTTGCTGGAGCAGTACCGGCCATTGCGTTGTAGACTTTAATCGTGAAGGGTCCTGTGTTTGAACTGCCTGTTTGAGAAGGGTCTGTTTGATCTCCGGAACCTTTCTTACATCCTGCTAAACTTAAACACATCGATAAGCTAAGCAAGACTGCAATACCGCTTGAAAACAACTTTTTCCTAGTCATAATGTTCCCCCTTGTTTTGATATATGTAACACTAAACTCAACTACATTATAAAATTTATTATTCTAGTTTGTCAAGTATCGGAAATTAACCGTTTTCCCCATTTCAATCAATTTAACAGGCATTTTGTTTACGTAATTTTCCATATCAAAAAAAATCTGTTGAATTGTAAAGTCTCAAAATCCTCTTTATAAGCCGATTTTCTTCATCATTATATAATTATTTTTTCCCTCTTCCGAAAATTCCCGAATTCCTTTTAAAATTCTGAAAGTGCGCTTGCGCTTTTTTACAATACACTGGATTCCTCTGTAAATCCATGCAAATACCAACAAATACGGATGCTTTTTCAGGATAGGATATTTTTCTCTCATAATATCAGAACTTAAAAAAATCTTTCTGAATAAAGCTTTAATTTTTATGTGTTCTATACTTTCAGTTTTTTCGTATTCTTTTCTTAAAGCACTGATAGCAGAATTATCGTTTGAATACCCAAATGTTCCGCCTTCCAAAATGTATCTGGACATAGCACTGTAGGTTGACTCATCCATCTCAAAAGACAACCCAGGTACATTAACACCGAACCATCTTTCACATAATGCAAAAATATGCTTTGCAAATAAATCCAATTTTATATTCTCCAGATGCTTCCATATTATCTGAAAATCCAATTCTTCACCATATTTGTTTAGAATAGCTGCAATATCTAAAATCAGACGAACTCCCGCACCTCTATCATAAAAGTGTTTTGCTATATGAGTAATCAAAAATACCAGATGATAATTCATCTCCAGTTCGTATGTATAAGTGTTATCTTTCGGTTTTGCGTACTCCCATGCGTTTGCGAAATATGCAAAGTAGTCAACTTTTGAATTTATTTCATGATTAATCAGATTATCATGACCTTCGAATACTATTTTCCCCTTTTTATATTTGTCATGCCACTTGGTAGAAAAATTCCTGTACCCAAGGTCGGTAAAAATTTTTTCAACCTTTTTACGGTCTTCCGGGTATATAAGAAAATCAATATCTCCCTGGGTCCTGACCTGTTTAACGGGATAATATTCCCGAACTATTACTCCTTTAAAGAAAATATGTCTAATTTTTTCTCTATTTAATAATTCAACTACCTTGCTATATTCCTTTTCCTGTTCCTCATATCTGTAAGTTGCATGAAAAAATTCCGATTTAAATTTATTCAGAAGTTCGGCATCAGGTTTATCATCATTTTCCAGTTTCTGAACGGCTAAATAAACAGCACCGCCCAAGGAATGAATACTTGCCAGTTGATATATCTTTCTCCAGTCCACATTATCGCACCCGTATTCATTTTTCTCCCTGTCTTCCCCTATACAATCCGGCTTTACAGGCGTTGCATCCTTGATGAATGAAGATAGCAACGATAAAAAATATCTGCTGCTTAAGTCCATTTTATCCTCCCGCAATCTTTTTATTTTCAATCTTCAGCACTCTGTCACAATCGGCTATTGCTGCTTCTCTGTGGGATATAAATATACAGGTTTTATTCTTTATGCTTCGAAGATTTCTAAGCAGTTTTTTCTCGGTTTCATTATCAAGGGCTGAAGTAGCTTCATCCAGCAACAAAATAGGTGCCTTTGATGTAAGAGCTCTTGCGATTGCTATGCGTTGAATTTGTCCTTCCGAAAGTCCAAATCCCCTCTCCCCTACAACAGTATCCAAGCCTTTGGGTAATTCTGAAATAAAGTCTGTTACACAAGCTATTTTGGCACATTCCAAAACCAGCTGCTCATCTATCTGGTCATTAAAAAAAGTTATGTTTTCCCTTACTGTTCCCGACAAAACCATATTTCCCTGGGGTACATAGGAAAACATTTTTCTCATTCCCGCATCAATATTGTAGTAATTATCCTTAGCCTTTAAAATAATTCTTCCTTTATCCGCTTTCAGCAAGCCCAGCATAAGTTTTATCAGTGTACTCTTCCCCGCACCGGAACTGCCCACTATTCCGATCAATTCGCCTTTATATATATAAGCAGAAGCATCTTTAAATACCGGTTCACCATCATAAGTAAAACTTATATTTTCAATCCCTATGTATTCCATTTTTTCATAAATTTCAGCCAAGTCCTCATCATTTTTTGTATTGTTCTCTTCTTTCAAGCTTTCCAATTCAATAAGACGTTCTGCTGATGCAATCATGGATAAATACTGCGGAATAATACCCGAAATATTTTTAAAAGGTGCTTTTACCTGTTCAAATAACTGCAAAAAGGCCGTCAATGAACCGAAAGTCATTGCCCCTGAGCCAACCATAAAAACTCCCCAAACTAATGTCAAATAATAACATCCGGTAAACAAAACGTAAACTCCCGTTCCAGCCATGTTACTGACTGCATTGCGCTTTATTTTAGCTTTAAAATTAAGGTCTTGAAGTGTTTTCAACCTATTCAGTATTAGTTTTTCAGACGTAAAAGATTTGATAACCAGAAGATTCTCCACACATTCCTGCATGAATGAACGGGTTTTTCCTTCAGTTTGCTGTACTTCTTTATGAAGGATCTTGAATTTTTTTCGGTAAATCCAACCTATAACAAAGACTCCAAAGCCACAAGCAATTAAGAACAATGTATATAAAGGGTCAATCAGAATCATAACGGCAAGGCCAGCCAAAAGTTTTACAAACATCGAAACAGCCTGCGGCAAAATAGATACAATCGCCTCCACTATAATGCTTATATCACTCGTCAGCCTGTTTATATACTCTCCCGAGTGAAATTTGCTTAGTTCCATCAAATCCTTTGATAACAGTGAACAGAATACACCTTGCTTCATATTCATTTCAATTTTGCCGCTTACCCTGATCCTTATATTGCTGCTCAATATGTTCAGACCGGCTTGCAAGGCAATAACTCCAATGATTATTACAACATAATGCAGTAATTCGCCCTTCTGTTTTCCTGTGGCAATGTCAATAACCTGTTTTGATAGCAACGCCAAAAAAATAAAACCCATAGCTATAAGCGCACTTATAAAAGCCAACGAAACTACATGAAGGATATTCTTCTTTGAGTAATTGTATATCCACCGCAAAGAGTCAAATCTCTTGCTCATTTTCTTCTCCTTAAGTTATGTCTAACTTTTTGTATTAATCTTCGAAAAGGCATTGCCAATAACCAGAAACGCCAATATAAATCATACCTGATGTCATTACATCCGTACATCTTACCATTTCGTTCAAAGGCTTTAACTACAGCAATAACAGAAGATTTGGGTACATCCTTTTCTATTTCACACTGGTTGTCACCGCATAAATCATAGGTATTTTCGTTTACTTTCACTATTCTGTGCAAAACATATTTCCCATTACTCCGCCTATATAAAGGAATGTCCCCTCTTTTCAAGCCAAATTTGTCACAGCTTGTCAATATTACTTTATCCCTTTTATTCCTTAGCATCGGAGTCATGCTTGTCCCTGTAACAGTCATCAATATATCTATATTTTCATCCAGCATCGCAAGAATTATTGGAGACAAAGTGTCCAAAGTCGTGCTTACTTTTTTTATATTCATAGTTCAAGGATACCCGCTGACTTCAATTTTTCACAAAATTTCTCGATATCTTCTTTTGCTTTTTCTCTGTCCACATCATACTCTTCAAGCATTGCGCTCAATAGTTCCTCTTTGCTCTTACCTTCTTCTATTTTTTTCCATATAAAGGCACCAGTTTCATTCAGAGTAATCATGGCATTAAAATTAACTGCCTTTTCTCCAAAAGGAACTACTATGTAATTGCCGGCAATTTCCCTCAAAGCAAATTCCTTTGATAATTTCATAAGTATTCTCCTTTTTGCTATTGATTTTCCATTACTTTATTTTTTCATATGCCAGAGTTACAGCCTCTTTACTGATATTGCATCCCATTTTATAAACCGGTATCGATTTCAACAATTCCTCTATTAAGCCAAACAGTTTGTCCAGCTTATCTATTCTCTTAGGGCGGATAGTCTGATCCAAAATCATTCTGATAGCTTCTTTATTATCCATCGGATGAATCCAGTTTTCACCGGATCTTTCAATAAAGACAATACTTTTCAGGGGAACTTTGATATTACTGTTTTTATCAGTTTTTCCACTCCAGGGTGTGCCGTAAACATTAAATTGTTTTCCGTCAAAGCGTATTGCAGGTTTGTCATCATTTATAATTACTGTACGGCCTTCTCCGAAATACTTTTGCCAAAGTGCCGTATGAGTTGATTTTCCTGTTCCGCTTTTTGCCGAAAAAAGATATGCTGAGTTTTCCATTGCTATAGCTGAAGAATGCAGCATAAAACCGTCAAAATCCAGAAGTTTATAATAAAATTCTCTTCCTGTCCATATATATTCACATTCATCAAAGGTTAAATGATTGTTTTCCATTTGCTTCAAAATCAAAAATTCTTCAGAAATATCTATTGTAATATCAGCCGATTCACTTCTTTGGGAAAGATATCGGCCGGATTGTTTTCTTAACAGTTCTCCTCTTACATTCATATTCAAAATTAAATCGGCTATTTTATAAGTATTCATAAATAAACCTCTTAAAATATAAGCTCAACGAATTTTTAAGACAGCATATAAAACATGAAAAGCCCTGTCAAAAAACATTTGAGCGAAAATTTATTAAATAATTGTCCTATTGAATATTTTCTCTAAAAAACAAACAATACACTAAAATCAAGAGAGCACAATAGCTCTCTTGATTTTAGTTATTAATTACTTCATTAAGATAATTCCTGCCAAACATGTTCTAATTTAATATCTTCCGGTTATTAAAAAGCAAATTCATCAAAGTCACCCAAACCGGTACCGTCACTTAAAGCTATGATATCTTCCACTTCAAACTCCTGAATTTCAATTTCCGGTGCCACATACTGCTTTTTCATTGCTTTCACCTCCTGTCATTTTCCAGTTGCATTTGTTATATCTATTATTACCTGTCCTTTAACCTTTTCAATTTCAAGAACGTATACTGCAGTTAAGATTACATTCTTAATTGCAGTATACCCGTCTTTTGTACTAAAGCTCTTGTCTGGTTGCTTGCTCTATATCACTGTAAATAGTAATTACATTTCCGTTACTGTCTTTGTATATTACATAACCTCTTGCATACCAAGTCTCATTCAATTCAGCTGCTTTATTCAGTACGAAAACTCCAACAAGACCCTTTGTCAGAGCAGATGCCTTATAAACGCCTTCTTTTCCTATAACAAAATCTTTAGCTGAAGTACCGATTGCAGGATCGTTTGTAGCTATTATTCCGTGCAGGATAATTGAATTTCCTTCCGGAACAACTCTTTCTGCAACAAAGGTAATTTTGTCGTCAGTAAATGCTATGTTTGTTATAGCTATTTTTGCCTGCTTATCAACTTCCTCATCCGCAGAAACATATACTGCAGTTAAGATTATATTCTTTGTTACAGTAAATCCATATCTTGTGCTATAGCTCAGAATGTTTCCATTTTCATCTTCCCAATATGCAAATTTCTTGCCTTCTTCAGGCTCATTAGCATCAACGATCACATAATCATTTAATTTGTATTCTCCGGATCCGCTTCCGCCATAAACCTCTACCTTAATTGTTTGTTCAATCTTTTCAAATAATGCTGTTACTACAACATCTTCCTGAGCTTCTTTTATTTCTTCCGCTGTCTTATCCCATCCGATAAATGTATATCCGAACATTGATGGCGGTTCAGGGAATACAATGTCTTCACCTTCAACCAAATATACCGACTTAATTATTTCGCCGTTTCCATTCTTGAAGGTTACAAGGTTTTTGCTCTTTTCAAAGAAGTATGCAGTAAAGGAATCTTCGCAACCCAATTCAAAAGTAAACTCCGGCTCTGTTGAAACTACACGTCCAACAGCATCTTTCCAGTATAAAAACTTCGAATCGTCTTCAGGAACTGCTACCAATGTGATCATTTCACCTAAATTATATTTCTTTGTTTCACCGTTGGTCCAGCCCAAAATACTACCGTTGCCTTCCCATTTTACTGTCAAACCGCAACCATCGACTTTTGTATACTTTGCATATAAGGTTAAATTGCTTTTTACCGGGGTATTAAAGTCGAATACTTCAGTAAAGGATTTGTCGGTATACCAGTTTTCAAATATGTAACCATGCTTAACAGGATCCTCAGGTTTTTGTACTTTTCCGTTATATGGCACAAGCTGTTTGGCTATAGGAGTTCCGCCATCAGTATCAAAAGTTACAACAAACTTATTGGTATATGTAAGAACTGTAGCCTTTTTCTTTTTGGCATCGTCTTGATAAGCAAGATAAAGATTATCGCTGCTGTCTATTGCTACTGATATGAATTTTGCTTTTGCTTTTGAGATACCTTTATCTCCTAAAACATTCCATTTTCCGTCTTCAAATTTCTTAACGACAGCTTTTTCTTTGTTTTTGCCATCAGCATATGCAACGTAAGGAATACCTTCGCTGTCCAAAACTAAAGATATAAACTCTGCTTTACCTTCAGAAACTTCCCAACTATTACCTTCACTAACATTGCTTACTATTGCTTTTTCTTTATCTCCCTGATATGCAACATAGACTTTTCCGTCATTGTCTATTGCCAGGGATACAAATTTGGCATCTTTCTTAGTTTGGGATGATACGTTCAAATAGCTCCATTTACCAGACCCTGAAGCTTTCACAATGTTAATTCCATTGCTACTGAAAGCAATATACGGATTATCATTTGCATCGAAAGCAATAGCAGGTCCGCTGAACTTAATGTGTTTCAGAATAGAACCTACATTGAACTCAGGTTTCCATATTCCATTCAAATATTTGTTCACTGTTATTCCATTTGCACTTACGCCGGGCAATCCTTTTATAGAATATGTATAAGCAATATAGGGAGTACCTTTGCTATCAATCGCTAGAGACAAATCATCGCCAACTCCGGCAAATACACCTACTTCTATCCATTTGTCCTTCGCGAGCTTACTTACAACAATCCTCTTGCCTGGTTCTTCAATATAGGCAACATATGGTGTATTGGTATTATCGAAAGCTATGGAAATATTTTTTGCAGCTTTTAAGGAAAAACCTTCCTTACCTACGGTTTCCCAACCATTCTGAGTATATTTCTTTACTGTAACTTTTTTACCTTTTCCAAAATCGGAATACGCTACATAAGGAACACCATCATTATCCAGTGCAATAGTTGTGTATTCAGCTTCCTTCTTTGAAAAACCCTCCTCGCCTAAGACTATCCAGCCATTGTCAGATACAACTTTTTCTTTCTTTTCGTCTTTTGGTCCACTAATTACTGTCGGCTTACCGATGTCGTCCTTTGGGTCAACTTTTGGTGCAGCAAAAACACTTTGAGACATAACACCCACTGCCAAAGCCAGCAGTGTCAGCGATGACAAAAACTTTTTCAGACCTCTTTTTACCATTTTAGTTCCTCCCCTTTAGTATTAATTTATGCTTACAGTAATTTTATAAAAACTTCTTCCTATATTATACTACATTATATAATGAATTTACAGATTTTTGTATATTCATTTAAAAATTTTTCAACTTTTTTTAAAATTCCTTCTTATTCCAATTTAATATTATATCAAATTTCGTATTTCAATACAAATCATTATTATCGACACGACAGCTGCAACAAAATCCGCCACCGGCCCTGCAAACATTATGCCGTCAATACCCCAAAAAAGCGGTAGTATTACAATTAACGGCAGCAAAAACAGTATTTGCCTTGTCAAAGAAAGAAATATTCCCTTTCTGGGTTTTCCTATTGCTGTAAAAAAAGTAGCCGACATTGGTTGAATGCAATTAATGAACGTAAAGAACAAATATATTCGGAAATACAAAATAGCAAAACTGTAATATTCCTTCGATCCCGAACCGAAAATAGAAATAATTTGCCCGGGAAATATTTGAAACAGCATAAATGCCAAAAAGGATACAGCAAGCCCATAGCCAAGCGAAATATAGTACACCTTTTTTACTCTTTCGAAATTTCGTGCTCCATAGTTAAAGCTTGCAATTGGCTGCATCCCCTGAGAAATACCGATAACTATCGCAAAGAACAACTGATTTACTTTGGTAATTATACCGGAAGCTGCCAAAGGAATTGCCTCTCCATAAGGAGACATTGCCCCATAATGAGTAAGGGATTTGTTCAGCACTATTTGCACAATCATCATTGCAATCTGGTTAAAACATGAAGCCGTCCCTAATGCCATTATTCTTTTTGTATACTGCCATTTGGGAATTAAGTTTTTTTTCTGAATTCGTACTGTTTTGCAATGGCATAAATATCGAAAAGCCAAAAAAGCTGCACAAATCTGACCTATAACCGTTGCTATTGCAGCACCGGCCATTCCCATGCCAAAACCGAAAATGAATACAGGATCAAGAATTGTATTTATGATTGCACCGGTCAGGTTAAAAAACAATGTGTATCTTGGACTGCCGTCAGCTCTTATCAGGTGGCCGCTGCCAGTGGAAAATATAAGAAAAGGAAACCCTATTGCCGTAATTGATGTATAGGTTTTTGCATACTCCAATACATTGTACGGTGCACCGAAAAAAAACATTAGCGGCGTTAAAAAAACAAGTACGGTTATACACAACAACAATCCGAAAGAAAACAGCAAAACGGAAGCATTTCCCAAGTAATAAACCGCCTTTTCCCTGTCACCCTCCCCCAAAGAAATGTTAAAAGATGCAGCACCCCCAATTCCAAGAAGCAAAGCGATTGCAATACAGCAAATGCTGAGGGGAAAGGAAACATTGGTTGCTGCATTCCCAAGCTCACCCACACTTCTTCCTATAAAAAACTGGTCCACAATATTATATAGTGCCCCTACCATCATAGCCATAATGCTGGGCAAAGCAAATTTTCTTATTAAAACGTTAATATCCAACGTACCTAAAGGATTAGCTTTTGTATTTTCCATAACACTTCTCCAATTCCAGAATTTGAACTTTATTTAAAAGCACTACAGTATATTTTGCATCAATAATTGCTTCATTATTTTGCATATTGTCCAATATAAAAATTTACTTATAATAATATCAGAAATCGTCAATCTGAAAAAGCAAAATATTCTTATAACAAAAAACAGGTAAGAACTGAACTATCAAACAGCTCTTACCTGTTGACCCTATTTAAAATAAAAATTTGCAATTAAAATACTCCGATTTTATTTTCTGCTCTCATAAAAAGTAATTGTAACACCACCTGCCCCCATCGACGGATCGGAGCTTAGGTAAAGGTTTGTATTTAGGAAAGAATATTTGCTGTCCTTTCGTACTTCAAAAGTAGGTACAAGAGAGCCAAATTGTCCGCCATTTCGTACAATAATTATCTCTCCATCATCAGTCTGCCATAAGTACCTTGCATCGATTGTCATAGAATTTGAAAGATTTTGATAGTCGGCTCCGGCAGCTAAAATTTTGGCATTGATACTTCCTGTCACATAGCCTCCTGTTATCGGAATAATATTTCTGTTTCCGTTTTTGTTCTCTCCTACCGATTGACTGTCTCCCAGCTGTACAAACTCAGTTATAAATACATTGCCTTTTCTTTCACCGTTAGCTTTTCTGTAATCCCACGGTTGATACGGAATATTTTCCGGTTTGGTTACTGTTACAGAGTTGTTGGAATAACTCTTTAAATCAATGCCGGATATATCATAGACTTTTATCTTCATTGTTTTAGCCGCAGTGTCTACAATGCGTCTTCCCACATATTTACCGTTATTAATCCAGCCATACTTTCCGTTTTTCGGTACTTCTATATCCGGTACCATTCTCAAATCGTTCTGATTCAAACCTGTACCTGCACTTCTAATATACATATACCTGCCGTCATCGGTTTTTATCACCAATATTTGTTCAACTTCCGTCACTCCATTGGAAATATCCAATTGAAAGTCAAGCCCTCCGGACATAACAGTCCCCTTGATTCTTTCTCCTTCCACAGTACCGCTTTTAACAATTAAAACTTGTCTCTTTCCGTATGGAGTTTCCCCCAAATTATAAACCATGTCAAGTTTCATGTCGGCTTCAAACACAAGTTTTCCAATTTCCGGTTTCGGAATTCCCTCAGGCATTCCGCAGTTCCAGGATTTATGCGGGATAAGCAGTGCATCTTCAGTCTGAGGAAACGTTGGAGTAGGTGTGGCAATCTCATCAGCCGGGAAAGTGGATATCATCCCTAAAAGATACATCTTCAGAAAAGCACAGTCAATGGAGTTTGCAGAACCATCCCCGTTTAAATCTGCAACGGTTAAGTCATTGATTTGGTAACCTCCCAATAGATACAGTTTGTACAAAGCAAAATCTATTGAGTTTATGTCACCATCCAAGTTGATGTCACCGCGTTTAACCGGTTCTGAATTGACAATTCCGATTGACAATGCAAACAGTATAAAAAGCAGGACAGAAATCAAAATTTTTTTCATTGTGGAACCTCCCAGATAGTAATAATGTACAAATGCAAAAACGAATCCAACTAAATGATGTAACTTATTTAAAAAAAAGAGCTTTTTATAAAAAAGTTGTTATAAAAAGCTCTTATAAGAGTGATGAATTTTGGTTCAAATCATAAAAAGTAAAATATGCTCTATTTGAAAACATGACTAAAAAGTTAAAATTTCTATCAACCCATTTATTATTAAAATTTACCGGTACACTTTATTTTCAAGTTTCAAATTTATCTCCTTTAGTTACTCATTCCAAGCAATATGAGTTTTAAATTAGCGTAGTCTATGGAGTTGATATCTCCATCACCGTTTATGTCGGCAGCTGCATAGCCGTTTGGAGTAGGTAAAGTACTATCCATTCCTACAAGATATCTCTTCAACAAAGCATAGTCAATGGAATTTACTTCTCCATCACCGTTTATATCACCTTTTTTTACACCACTGCCCGGTGTCGGAGTAGGTTGAGTATTAGGTGTTCCTGCTAATTCCTTTAAAATATTAATGGTACTGTCAAACCATATTTTCGCAATCTTTTTGTATCCGTTTACATTTAAGTGCAAGCCGTCCGATGAAAGGTCAACGTATGATGAAAATTGCACATCACTGAGTTTTACGAAATAAACTTTTTTTCCTGCATTGGCTTTTTGCTGAACTACTCCAGGAATTGTTGCATTGTATTGCTTAACTTGTTCAGGCCATGGATAGTAATCGGCTACAAATATTGTTACATTTGGCTTGGTTCTGAATATCTGGTCTATCAAATTGCTAAGACCTTCAGTGTTCACTCTTCCCTGCAAAACGTCATTTCCGCCTATCCAAAGCAGTACTACGTCAGGATTGTATGTATTGAGCCAGTTGTCTATATTGCTTGCAATTTGAGGAATTGTCCAGCCCGAGTGTCCTTCATTGTCCTTGTCAGGCAAAGAGTTCGGTCCGCGTCTGTTGGATCCGACAAAATCAATGCTTAATCCTGCCTCTGTATACAACCTGTACAATTCTGTACGGTATCCTCCCATATCAGGGTCTCCCATACCTTCAGTACATGAATCTCCAACAGGCATTATTTTTATTGTCTTGCCTGATCCTGATGTCGGTATATAGGGTGTTGGTGTCGGGAAATTAGGTGCCGGTGTTGGTGATCCAAACCATGGGAATGGAAAATCACCCGGTATTGGGAAAGGAAAATTATTTCCTGGTGCTGGTGTCGGTGTTGGTGTGCCAAACCACGGGAATGGAAAATCATTTCCTGGTGCCGGTGTCGGTGTTGGTGTGCCAAACCATGGGAACGGAAAATCATTTCCTGGTACCGGTGTCGGTGTCGGATTAGGTTGAGTATCAGGTGTACCTGCCATTTCCCTTAAAATATTAATAGTACTGTTAAACCAAATTCTTGCAATCTTGCTGTATCCGTTTACATTTAAATGCAAGCCGTCTGATGAAAGGTCTACATTTGGTGAAAATTGCATATCACTGAGTTTTACGAAATAAACTCTTTTTCCTGCACTGGCTTTTTGCTGAACTACTCCAGGAATTGTTGCATTGTATTGCTTGATTTGTTCAGGCCATGGATAGTAATCAGCTACAAATATTGTTACATTTGGCTTAGTTCTAAATATCTGGTCTATCAGATTGCTAAGTCCGGTAGTATTTACATTTCCTCCTAACAAAACATCATTACCGCCTATCCAAAGCAATACTACGTCAGGATTATATGTATTGAGCCAGTTGTCTATATTGCTTGCAATCTGAGGAATTGTCCAGCCCGAGTGTCCTTCATTGTCCTTGTCAGGCAAAGAGTTCGGTCCGCGTCTGTTGGATCCGACAAAATCAATGCTTAATCCTGCCTCTGTATACAACCTGTACAATTCTGTACGGTATCCTCCCATATCAGGGTCTCCCATACCTTCAGTACATGAATCTCCAACAGGCATTATTTTTATTGTCCTGCCTGCTCCAAATGACGGTACTGCAAACATACCGCCTATAATAGCGCTGATCAAAAACAATGAAAGTATCATTTTACTTGCTTTTAATCTGAGTTTATGCATTTATTATTCCCTCCCAATTATAATTTTTTAAATTATTTATTTAATATAAAATTTTCAAAAACATATAAACTGAAATGATAATTTCTTTTTCTCATCCCGTAATCTCTATAAAATATTTTCACGGGACATCAATTTGTTTTCGATAGTTCCGAAAGGTAAATTTAGTTTTGGTTATAGAATTAACTGGTATCTTGCGTTGTAAGTCCAGAAATCTTGCAGCTAACAGGTAATTCAAACCTGTTTACCAACCTGGTTTCCTTCCCCATCAATTACACTCCTTTCCTTCAATATTTTTATTTATAATAAACAACAAACTTTTTTGCTATTTGTCTTCAATCTCTTTGAATGTAGCATCTTTTTTATCATCATCTGAAGTTATTTCATCCACCTGAATTATAAAATGCTTATGCCTTATATATCTGTCAGGATATTTATAGGATTGAAACGAAGTTAAACTTTCATCCGCCAGCCCGGGTACTTTTCTAAAAGTTGCATTCTCTTTAAAATCATTTGAACCGTCAAACGGTTTGAGAACAATTCTAAAATTCTCATTTTTCAGATAAAAACCCGGAAAATTCTTTGACTCAAAAGAAATACAACTCGGGTCAGCCAGGCCTGAAACTATTTTAAACATACAGTCGTCCGGCAATATTCCATTGGCTGAAATATAAGCATCAAAATGTATTTTGTGCTGTATAAACTGGCCCGGATAATTGTATGCCTCAAATTTCATATAGACTGAATTTGACGATTGCATCGGCGGCATTATCGGCGACATGAACGGCATCGTTGGCATAGGTATTGGCATTATCCCCGGAAATGATGTTACTGCTGATTTAGGTGTTGATGTAGGTGTAGTTTTCGGTGTTTGAACCGGTGTTGGAATTATTGCAGGTTTTGATGTTACTGTAGGTTTTGGTGTTGCTGTAAGTTTAGGTGTTATCATCGGTGTCGGAGTTTGCGATGGTTGTATAACTATTGTTGGTGTCTGGGATATTTCATTTTCAACTTCCTGAGTGCTTAATCCGTCTGACGGAACAGGAGTCATATTGTTTTCGGTGTCTTCTGCTTTTAAAATAGGAGTCGCAGGTACAGGTGTATTTACAACGCTATATTCTGCTTCTTGATTTTCCTTTAATTCTATCAGTTCTTTTACGCCAATACTTTTAGCTTTTTCAAGAGAAAAATCTCTTACACTCTCTTTCAATTCAGTGAACAATTTATACCTTCCGGTTGAAATCCCTTTTTCCTGCGCATCTTTTCTTTCGTATTTATCGGCTTGCACAAGATAAACACTGACATTGCCGTTCTTTTCTATATTATTTTTCAACGAACTCACTATTGAATCGAGTTTCTTCCTGTCAGTCCGGTATTTCTCATTATTATCTCCACTATCATCATTTAAAGTACTTGAAACCAATACATATTCCCCTTCAGTCTCTGATACAATTCCATTGCTTTTGGCCTCAACTATTATATCGTTAACAGCCTTAGAGACCTCGACCTTTCCGGCATTCAAATTTTTAATCAAAACTTTTGCATCCTCATTTAACGGAATCAGCCTTAAAACCACCCCCTTTTCATCAATTTCAATATCAATGCTGGGATTTATGTCAATGCCAATATAAGCAAAAGTTTTGGAACCGGAAACACTGCCTCTGTCATTAAATATTCCTAAAAGTCTAAAGGCAGCAGCTAAAACCAACAAAATGCATGCAGCAGTAGATATCAGTTTGATTGCCAAATAGCCCTTACTGACAATATCCTTCCTTGTAAATTCAACTTGTTTTCCTACATATATCGTCGGAGTTCTCTTTATGTAAAAGCATTGAAAGTCATTCGTACTGACTATAGCTTTATTTTTTGACAGTTTTATAACAATACCTTCATATTTCATTTATACCCTCCTAAACACAGAATACTTATGTAAACATACAGCTAACATATTTTATTTAAATACTTTTTAAAATTTCTATAATCATTTCCATATATCAGGCACAAGCAAATTATGAATTCTCTGTTTCTTTCTACCGTCTTCGGATGCACGTCAATTATTTTCGAAAGCTCTTTCATATAGAAGTACTTTTTGTTTTTCAACTTGTCGTATATTACCTTGTTTTCAACTATCTTTTTGGCTATGCCTATGCAAATTTGCTTTGAGTCTTTGTGTTTCGGCATATAATCGGGTAAATTTTCAATATTCAGTCCAAAATCTTTCAATTGTTTTGAAAAGTCCTTCAGTTCGCAAATGAGTTCATATCTGTCCAATTCATTTCCGGCACCGAAGGGATTTATATGATTCTCAAATTCATTTTCGTTTTCAAAATATGAAAACGGTATTTCTTTTTGGCAAACAGCCGATATTTTTCTGAAATAATCCACCATTCTTCTCTTTATAACCATTTCAGCAAATTTAATAAAACTTTTTCCTTTAGTACTGTCATACTTTTCTATTGCCTCATCAAATGCCATTAAGCCAATGCTATATTCATCACTGTTTTTCATATCAACTATCTTTGATGAATAAAAGCTTGAAACAACCTTTAATATAAAGGGAATATAGTCTTCAATGAATTTTTCTTTTAACTGCTTGTCCCCTTTTTTTATTTTTTCAATAATATGTGCAGCTGTTTCATCGGCATAATTTATAATAGCTGAAATAAATAGCATTTTATCTTACCTCACAATAGTAATAATCAAAAATATTCCAGGTCATTAAATAAAACTATTCTATAATTGCACCCTGTTTATTTATCGGGTCTTTAAATTTATTTAATTATAGCCTTTGAAAGGCCAATCGTATAAATATTTCAAGGTTTTAAATCATTTTTATCTTCTTGTCATTTTATATATTCGAAACCGTTTTTTCTTTTATGTTCGGAATTTTATTAACAAAATTAAAATTTTTACTATAAAAAATTTAATTTTATCGAATATTAAATTAATAAATCAACTTTCGCAGGAAACAACTGATAGCTTTGCCTTGATATG
>ENA-UPAD01000105-UPAD01000105.1-bioreactor-metagenome-genome-assembly--contig:-NODE-105-length-128049-cov-13.392104_pt1 | contig 128049 bp, 130 predicted proteins | sample MGYA00238179_ERZ772710 | MGnify/ENA primary metagenome ERZ772710 (study PRJEB29004, sample SAMN07631245) | bioreactor metagenome | isolation source: Switchgrass digestor | place: USA: Dartmouth...
GAACCCACGTATCCAGCTTGGAAGGCTGGTGTTCTACCATTGAACTACACCCGCGTTAATCTCTCAAACGTCAATATTCCATAAAAGGCGCTTTAAGATAATAGCATTTAGTAATTAAAATGTCAACATGTTTTTTGCTGTTTAATATGGGAGCGGACGAAATCCGCTCCCATAAATTGCATGTTTTAAGTTGGCAAAATATACTCCAGTTTAAGCCCTTAATCACACTTCCATTATTACCGGAATTATCATCGGGCTGCGTTTTGTCATCCTGTAGAGAGCCGCCGAAATATCGGCTTTTATGCTCGTCTTGAGCGTCACCCAGTCCCGTACGTTGTTTTTCCTGCAGTTCTCCAGAGTCACAAGCACAAGGTTCCTGAGCTCCTCAATGAGGTCGCCGGACTCCTTGACGTAGATAAAGCCCCTTGTGATTATGTCGGGCCCCGAGACCAGCTCCCCGTCCTCGCTCGAAAGGCTGAGCACGACGACGAGCATTCCGTCCTGGGCAAGGTGCTTCCTGTCGCGGAGCACCACGCTGCCGACATCGCCGACGCCGGTGCCGTCCACGAATATCCGGCCGGAGGGTACGGTGCCGTTCTTCTTAATCGACTTGGGCGTAATCTCTATCACTTCGCCTATATCGCCGATGACTATGTTCTTCGGGTTGATGCCCATGAGCTTTGCAAGCTCCGCGTGGAGTCTCAGATGCCTGTGCTCGCCGTGCACAGGGATAAAGTACTTGGGCTTAACAAGGCCGAGCATTATCTTCATCTCCTCCAGGCAGGCGTGGCCGGAGGCGTGGATGTCGTTCTGCTTGCCGTAAATGACGTTGGCTCCCCTTCTGAAGAGCTCGTTTATTATGTGGCTCACGGTCTCCTCGTTGCCGGGTATCGCCGAGGCCGAGATGATGATTTTGTCGCCGGGGCCTATCTCCACCTGCTTATGCCCCGAAAAGGCCATGCGGTACATCGCGGACATGGGCTCGCCCTGGCTGCCCGTGGTTATTATCGTGACCTTGTCCTTGGGCAGGCTCTTTATCTGCGCCATGTCCATCAGAACGCCGTCGGGTATCTGGAGATAGCCGAGCTTTGTCGCGACCTTTATAACGTTCTCCATGCTCCGCCCGGTGATTCCGACGCGCCGCTTATGCCTTACCGAGGCGTTTATGACCTGCTGTATGCGGTGGACGTTGGAAGCGAAGGTGGTGACGATTATGCGCTCCTTGCAGCCGTTGAAATGCGAGTCAAGCTCCTCGCCGACCGCTCTCTCGGAGAGCGAATAGCCCGGGTTCTCGACGTTGGTAGAATCGGCGAGCATAGCAAGAACGCCCTGCCTTCCAAGCTCGCCTATTCTCGCAAGGTCTATCATCTCCTCTGAAATAGGGGTCGTGTCTATCTTGTAGTCTCCCGTGTGGATAATCGGTCCGAGCGGCGTATGGATGGCGAGCGCCACCGAGCCTACGACGCTGTGGTTCACATGGATAAACTCGACCTCGAAGCAGCCGGCGGTGATAAACTCGCCCGGCTCGACCGTGATTATCTCGGCCTTGTCGAGAAGCTTGTGCTCCTCGAGCTTTATTTCAACAAGCCCCGCCGTCATACGGGTTGCGTAAATGGGGACGTTGACCTCTCGCAGGAGGTACGGAAGCCCGCCGATATGGTCCTCGTGCCCGTGCGTCAGGATAATCGCCCTTACACGGTTTTTGTTCTTAACCAGATAGGTAAAATCTGGAATTACAACGTCAATACCGTACATCTCGTCGTCCGGGAAGCCCATTCCGCAGTCGACGACGATTATATCCCCGTGGCACTCGTAGGCGGTTATATTCTTCCCTATCTCGTTGAGGCCGCCAAGCGGAATGATTTTCAGTTTTTCTGCCATTTAAATTAAGATTCTCCTTCTAACCAGTAGTAATAATTTCGCCTTATGTAGCTTTTTGAGTACACAAATCCGAGGGTCGGGTAAAGAGCGCGCAACGGCCCTGATTCGCCGGTGCATTTCCTGCGCTCTCCCCACCCGGAGGACAATGTGCAGTTTTAATATATTTTAAGTACACAGGTACATAATGCCATTTTATCCAAAAACGCCGGAAAAAAACACTATCTAAAGAACTATATCAAAACTATGCGCGTTTGTCAAATCCTGCTACTGTGTTTTATCAAAAGCCTTCGCCGTTCCCGGGATTGGCGACATGGTGCTGGATTATGCCATACAATGCCTGTTCAAGCCCAGACGAAGAAGAGCTCTTTTAAAGATATTATTGCAGCTATCAATTTAATTATCTCATCGATAATTGTTTTTATACCCCGATAAACAATCTAAGATACGTCGGCATAACGTACGGAGCCGGAGCGCCCGCTTATCCTCTTATGAAAGATGCTGAGTAAAGAATTAAAGCGAACCCCTCACCTCAAAGGCAGCCCTCGGCAGCGCCGGGGGCTTTGATTTTAATCTAAATTTTAATTTTCTTAAATTCAGCTTTAATTCGCTTATGATACCGTTAAATAAAATTACCCAGGTTTCAGCTTTTCAGCGCAATTTGCTCGTAATACAAGGTTCCTGCTGCACGCTTACCCTTAATTCTTTTTCAAATCCAGCATCAGCTTTATCAGCAGCAGTGCGTTTGTCGAGATAAGAAGAAACCAGGGATTTTTCCAGACTGTGAGGTAAACCAGCACCAAAACGCACCATATGACAAGAAAAACAAGGGTCGGATTTCTCTTTTTCACTTAATACTCTCCTTAGTTTTTGCATGTATAAAAATGCGTCACCGCATAATGCGCTTATAAATTGTTTCCGCCGCCTCTTTGGCGGAAATCCCGCTTACGTCGATTTTTTCGCTGTCCATTTCAAGATAGTTTTTGAGCCTCGATATGCTTCTCTCGACAACGTCTTCCGTTCTCAGCCCGCGGCTGATATCCCCGCCTAGCCGTGAAACCAGAGCCTGCTCCGAACAAACAAGAGAAAACTTATGAAGTGTGCAGCTTCGCATATCGAGCCGGGACAATATATCTTCGAAAATCGCCTCTTCATGGATAACCCAGCAAAAAACGATATTTTCATATACGGAACATGAAATAAAATTATTCAGCAGGTAGGTAATATTGTCAATTACCATCCTCTTGGTCTCCTCGTTCACGACAAAGGGAGACATGTCCCAGCACCAGTCGCCGTCGAGAAAGACGCAGTTCGGAAGGAGCTTCTTCAGCTCCCTGCAGGTCGCCGTCTTGCCCACGCCCATGGTCCCGTTTATGACAATCAGATTCTTCATTTTCCGGCACTCCGAGACTCAAGTTAACTCCCAGTTCACAATAATCTTGTATTATTATCCAAATATCTCGTCCGTTCAATAAATAAAACATGGCTTAATAGGTTTTCCCTAATAAACCATGTTTCGCACGAGAGTTTATTAGAGCTTTTTGCAGGGCCAAAATCCGCGCGCAAGCCGAAGGGCCGCTACATCTCCCTCCTGCCCTCGAGCGCCTTGAAGAGCGTGGCGTCGTCCGCGTATTCGAGGTTGCTGCCGACGGGTATCCCGTAGGCGAGCCTTGTGACCTTCACGCCCATCGGCTTTAAAAGGCGCGAGATGTACATGGCGGTCGCCTCGCCCTCGGTGTCGGGGTTTGTCGCCATTATTACCTCGCTGACCCCGCCCTTCCCCACGCGGCTTATAAGCTCCTTAATCCGCAGGTCGTCGGGGCCGACATGATTCATCGGTGATATGACGCCGTGCAGCACGTGGTAGTGGCCGTTATACTCCCTGGAGCGCTCTATGGCCAGCACGTCCTTGGGGTCGGCGACGACGCAGATAATCGAGGGGTCCCTCTTGGGGCTGCTGCAGATTGAGCACACCTCGGCGTCGGTCAGGTTCTGGCATATGCTGCAGCAGCGGATGCCGTTTATCGCATCGAGTATTGCATTGGCGAAGGCCTCGGACTCCTCCCGCGGCTGGCGGAGAACATGGAAGGCCAGTCGCTGCGCGGTCTTTCTGCCGACTCCCGGCAGCTTTGCAAAACATTCGGTGAGCCTCTCCAGCGGCTCGGGGAAAAAACTCATCGTCTTAACCTCTCAGTAGTTTAATCATCTCGGCGGGGTCCTCGGCGCTGAATACCGCGCTTCCCGCGACCAGCACGTCGGCGCCCGCCTCTATGCAGGTTTTGGCGGTCCTGGGGTTCAGCCCCCCGTCGACCTCGATTTCGCAGCTCAGCCCCTCCCTGTCGACATATTCGCGAAGGGCGCGGATTTTTGGCACCTGGTCGGCCATGAACTCCTGGCCGCCGAAGCCCGGCTCGACGGTCATAACGAGCACAAGGTCGAGTAGGCTCATAAAGGGCCAGAGCATCTCGACCGGCGTTTTGGGCTTTACGGACAGCCCGACCTTCTTTCCCATGGAGCGGAGGGTGCTTATCGACTCAAAAATTTTTTCTGGGAAATCCGCCTCCAAATGAAAAACGACTATATCGGCGCCCGCCTCCGCGAAGGCCTTGACGTAGCGGTGGGGCCTGTCTATCATAAGGTGCACGTCCAGCGTCAAACCGGTGATTTTCCTAATCGACTTCACCACAGGCAGGCCGATTGATATGTTAGGAACAAAAATTCCGTCCATTACGTCTACATGGAGGTAGTCGCATCCCCCGTTTTCGACAATCTTTATGTCCCTTTCAAGGTTTGCAAAATCGGCCGAAAGTATGGAAGGGGCTATTTTCACCATGTAACGATACCTCCGTGGCGAACATAGAATTAAGTGGCGCTGTGGCGAGCCGCACGCTTTTATATAGGGGCCGTTGTGGACTGAAGACACATCGGCCCCAGTGTGCAGTGCAAAATCGGACAAGCAGCCAAAAACCTCTCCCCCGCAGGGGGTTGAGCCGTCTGTTTTCAACATATAATAATGTAATTAAGGTACTGCCGTATGAAATTAATTATCTAACAGGCAGAAATACTTGTCAAGCGCGCCGCGCCAAATAAGCCCCCTTTTTTCTTGACAGGGGGTGGCGGTGATAATACAATGGGTCTTAAGTTATCCTGTTATGCGTTTTACTGGGAGTGATTGGGTTTGCGCAGGGTTGTCAAAAAGAAGTCCGTGCTTCCGATATATGCGGCGGCCGGCATGTGGCTTGTCTACTGCCTGTTCTTTCCGCTCTACGCGCTCTGGCACTTCATAGTGGTCATTGCGGCGACGGCCTTAACCTACGCGGTTTTCAAGAAGCTCTGCCCCGACAAGCTCGTCGAAGTCGAGGAGCCGGATCCGCCGAAGCCGGAGCCGGAGCTGCCTCCGGAAGTCGCGGCGCTCATAGCCGAAGGCAAGCTCGCCATGGCGGAAATGGACAGGCTGAAAAACAGCATACGCGATCCCGAGGTTAAATCCAAAATCACCCAGATTATGATACTCTCCGACAAGATTGTCCGTCACGCCGAAAGCGACGCAAGCGACACGGCGCGGATAAGGAAGTTCTTAAACTACTACCTGCCCACCACGATAAAACTGCTGAACGCCTACGACCGCATGTACGAGCAGGGCATCCGCGGCGAGCACATCGGCGGTACGATGCAGCGCATCGAGGATATGCTCGACACCATCATCGCCGCCTACGAAAAGCAGCTTGACGCGCTTTTCTTCAACGAGGCGCTCGATATCGAGACCGACATTGAGGTTCTGGACGCCATGCTCACCCGCGAGGGCCTTAAAAGCGGCGGGCCGGGCAACACCCAGCAGAGAAGTTAAAACGAGAGGATGATAAGGATGACTGAGAACTCCAACCTGGAATACACCCCCAAACTGACTCTTACGCCAAACCTTGAAGCCCCCGCTCCCGCGCTGAAGCTCGAGGACGAGGCCGCGGCCGCCGAAAAGGCTCAGGAAGAGGCCGTCACCAGCACCCTTGACCTGAGCCAGCTCAGCGAGGCCGAACAGAAGGCGGTCATGGAATTTGCAAGGCAAATCGACATCACCGACACCAACACCGTATTGCAGTACGGAGCCGCGGCGCAGAAGAACATAGCGGACTTCTCGGAGACGACGCTCAACAACATCCGCACAAAGGATATGGGCGAGGTCGGAGATATGCTCAGCAGCCTCGTCGTCGAGCTCAAGGGCTTTAACTTCTCCCCCGAGGAGAAGAAGGGCCTCAAAGGGCTTTTCAAAAAGGCGACGAACCACATTGCCGTCCTGAAGGCGCAGTACGAGAAGGCCGAGGCGAACGTCGACAAGATAGTCGAGATGCTCGAGCAGCACCAGATTACCCTTCTGAAAGACGTCGCCCTCCTCGACAAGATGTATCAGCTCAACCAGACCTATTTCAAGGAGCTCGGCATGTACATCCTCGCCGGCAAGATCAGGCTGAAGGAGCTCAGGGAGACCGAGCTTGCCGCGCTCCAGAAAAAGGCGGCTGAAACCGGCCTGCCCGAGGACGCGCAGGCGGCGAACGACTATGCGAATATGCTCAGCCGCTTTGAGAAGAAGATACACGACCTCGAGCTCACCAGGATGATATCTATTCAGATGGCCCCGCAGATAAGGCTGATTCAGAACAACGACAGCCTTATGATTGAGAAGATCCAGACCTCGATAGTCAACACCATCCCGCTCTGGAAGAGCCAGATGGTGCTCGCGCTCGGCCTGCACCACTCCAGGCAGGCGATGGAGGCCCAGCGCGCCGTCACAAACGTCACGAACGAGCTGCTCCGGCGCAACGCCGAGACGCTCAAGATGGGCAGCATCGACATAGCGAGGGAGTCCGAGCGCGGCATAGTCGACCTTGAGACGCTCAAGCACACAAACCAGATGCTCATCGAGACGCTCGAGTCCGTAAGGCAGATTCAGGAGGAGGGCGCGAAGAAGCGCCGCGAGGCCGAGGCCGAGCTCGGGCGCATAGAGAACGAGCTTAAGCAGAAGCTCCTTGATATTAGAAAGCAGTAAGCGCGGGCGGGTTGTCTTCGCTTCCTATAATGTTTCTTCAGCCCGCCGGACAAAGGCTCGCAGACGCACACCCCTCTTTTCATCCGTTTTTTTATAGCAGCGAAAGGACGGTCATACTATAGTGGAATTCTTTAAAAAGAGAAGCGGCGCCATCCTCGTTTTTTTCGCTGTCGTCATCCTCGCCTCCTTCTTTGCGGCGAACCGCAGCCTGAGCAGCAAGGTGCAGGAGATAAACGACCTCTTTTCCGACGGCGTCTACGACCCGTACCTCGGATACAGGCGGCCCAGCATAAGAAGGCAGCTTGAGGTCCGCAGCAACGCGAGCAACAATCTCCTGAGCGTGGGACTAAAATTCCCCGAAGCGAAGGCCGAAACGGAGGCGCTGAGCGAAGCGCGCACCCGCCTTATTAACGGGATTTCAAACTCCGCCGGCGCAGGCAAGCTCTACGACATAAACCAGGAGCTTGACTCAGCCTACAAGGCGCTGTACGAGAGGCTGAGAACGCTTCCCCTGAACAACGACCAGCGCAAAACAGTCGACGATTCCCTCAAAGACTGGGAAGGCTCGGCAAAAAAGATTCAGGAGAGCGGCTACAACGAGGCCGTGCGCGCGTTCAACCGCGAGGTGCTCTCCGTCTTCCCGACAAACTTTTTAATGAAAATCGTGTTTGTAGACCCTCCCGAGCTTTTTGAATAGTCTGGCGCTAAAACTATGAAAGGACAGATAGATAAGTTGAAAAAGAAGTCGCTTGTTTTCCTTGCCGTTCTGGCGCTCGCTCTTGCCCTTGTCTCGCCCGCCTACGCGCTGGTCGAGCAGAGCGAGGAGTTCTATGTGGCGGACTACGCCGGGGTGCTCTCGGAGAGTACAAAACAGTATATAATTGACGCAAACGCCGCGCTTGAATACTACACGGGCGGCCAGATAGTCGTCGTCGCCGTCAAATACCTCGACGGGCTTTACGCCGACGAGTACGCCGTCGCGCTTATGAACGACTGGGGCGTTGGCGACGCCGAGCGCAACAACGGCATGCTGCTCCTGCTCGCGACCGAGGAGAACAAGGCCTGGCTCACACAGGGCGCCGGCATAGCCGAAGCCTTCGACGATTACACAATCAATTCGCTTCTGGACAAATACTTCTGGAAAAAGTTCGACAACAGGGATTTCGACGGGGCGGTAAACAGCCTGTTCCCGAAGCTCCTCGACTGGTACGAGGACTACTACAAAGTTGACCTCGAAGGAAAGGGTCAGCAGGAGCCGCAAGACAGCTATACCCCGGGCTATGAATACCGCCGCTACAGCTTTTTCGCTTCATTATTTGCCATTTTTGTAATTTTCATTATAATAGTAGTGCTGATAACCATTATCTCCGCTCCCTTCAGAAGAAGCGTTTACTATCCCCGCCGAGGCGGCTTCTTCTTCTGGCCCATTTTCTTTTGGAGACGGCCGCCGCGAGACAGGTTCTTCCGCGCCCCGCCTCCTCCCCCTCCCCCGGGCTGGGGTAGCAATCCTCCTCCCCGCAGCAGAGGCGGCTTCGGCGGCTTTGGAGGTTTCGGCGGCGGTTTAGGCGGCCGCAGCAGCGGAGGCGGCGGCGGTTTCCGCGGAGGCGGCATTGGACGCGGCGGCGGGGGCCGCAGCAGCGGAGGCGGCGGAGGAAGACGTTAAAGGGGTAGAAGTATGAAAAAGAAATTAAGCGACCGCTTTGTGATTGTATCCGAACAGCGCACGGGTCTTTTCAGCAGCGTCACAGTCTTTCTGGACAGGGAGACCGGCGTGAACTACCTGTTCTACCAGAACGGCTACGGCGGAGGCCTCGCCCCTCTGCTCGACAGAGACGGGAAACCCGTCGTTTCGTCCGTCTACGGCGACTTTACCAGAGACTGATTAGATTAAATCCCAAAGGGCGGCAAGCTCCGCCCTCTTTTAATACCGCCCAATTCTTATTTCAAAAGGAACCTGCCATGAGAACAAGAAAAATCATCCCTATCCTGCTAATAACCGCGCTGCTGCTGAGCCTGCTTGCGGCCTGCAGCCCCGCTCCCCAGCCTACGGCGACACCCGAGGCTAGCCCGACTCCAACCGTGCAGGCGACGCCCGAAGCTACCCCCGAATCCACGCCCGAGCCTACTCCCGAGCCGACACCCCGGCCGGACACCAAGCCGCTCATCTGGGAGGTCAGGGCAAAGGAGGGGGACGGCCTCATATACCTTTTCGGCTCGATTCATGTCGGCGGCGAGGGCCTCTATCCCCTGCCCGAGACGATTATCGAGGCCTACGACAGCTCGGAGATTCTGGCGGTCGAAGTGGACATCACCGGTATTTACACAAACGTCCTTACGCAGCTTGCGCTCACCCACAGGCTCATGTACCCCGAGGGCGACGACATCACGAAGCACCTGAGCGAGGAGACCTACGAGCTGGCAGTTGATTTCCTGAAGAAAAACGGCCAGTATCTGCCGGTTTACGACAAATACAACATCTATTTCTGGAGCTCGCTGGTCGACGCAATTGCCCTCAGCCTAGCGGAGCTGGACGCCGGCGGGGGAATCGACAGCTACTTCCTCACAAAAGCCCATCAGGATGGCAAGGAAATATACGAGATTGAGAGCCTCGTTTTCCAGCTCGATCTTTTGAGCAAGCAGCCCGACCTTCTTCAGGATTACATGCTTCGCTCCTCCATACTGCATATGGACCTTGCCATAGATAATCTGCGCGCGCTTTTCGACGCATACCGCCGCGGAGACGAGGAGACTTTGACGGAGCTGGTGCTTTCTGACGTCGAGGATTACGAGCTCGAGGAGCTCCCCGCTGAGGTGGCCGAGGAGCTTATGCGGATGAGCGAGGATTATTTTAATCAGATGTACACAGAGCGCAACATCAAAATGGCCGAGTGTGCGGAGCAGTTCCTTAATGAGGGAAGTAAGGTGTTTTACGTCGTCGGCGTGGCGCACATGGTCGGCGAGGGCGGTATTGTAAACCTGCTCAGAGAGGCAGGATATACGGTTACGCAGATTGTTTATTGATTATTATTCATAAATACCGCCGGAACTCCTGGACTTCATGTATATTTATACATATTTTCCCGGGCCAGGTTGACTTTTTATTCGCGTTGTGCTATGCTTCCACTAAAACAAACCGCTAAAGGAGCAGCAATTATGAAACAGGTCAAGAAATGTGTTCTGGCATATTCGGGAGGGCTCGACACCTCCATAATCATCCCCTGGCTTAAGGAAAACTACGGCTGCGAGGTCATCGCGGTCTCCGCCGACGTCGGGCAGGGCAGCGGCGAGCTCGACGGCCTTGAGGAAAAGGCCATCAAGACCGGAGCGTCCAAGGTCTATATACTCGACCTTGTCGACGAGTTCGTCGAGGAGTACATAATACCGACTATGCAGGCCGGCGCGACCTACGAGGGCTACCTGCTCGGCACCTCCTTCGCCCGCCCCATCATCGCAAAGCACATAGTGGACGTCGCGCTTAAAGAGGGCGCCGACGCGATATGCCACGGCTGCACCGGTAAGGGCAACGACCAGGTGCGCTTTGAGCTTACCATAAAGGCCTTCGCGCCCCAGATGAAGATAATCGCCCCCTGGCGCGAGTGGGACTTAAAGAGCCGCGAGGACGAAATCGACTACGCCGAGTCGAGGGGCGTCCCGCTTAAAATCAGCCGCGAGACCAACTACTCCAAGGACAAGAACATCTGGCACCTGAGCCACGAGGGCCTCGACCTCGAGGACCCCGGCAACGAGCCGAATTACCAAAAGGAGGGCTTCCTCGAGCTCTGCGTGCCTCCTGAGAAGGCCCCCGACAAGCCGACCTATGTGGAGATTGAGTTTGAAAAGGGAGTCCCGGTCGCAGTCGACGGCAAAAAGATGAAGCCGAGCGACGTAATCCGCACGCTCAACAAGCTCGGCGGCGAAAACGGCATCGGCATACTCGACCTCGTCGAAAACCGCCTTGTCGGCATGAAGAGCCGCGGCGTCTACGAGACCCCGGGCGGCACGATACTCTACCGCGCGCACTCGGCGCTTGAGTCAATCTGCCTCGACAAGGACACCCAGCACATGAAGGCAAGGCTCGCGATTACCTTCGCCGAGCTTGTCTACAACGGCCAGTGGTTCACCCCGCTTCGCGAGGCGCTCTCGGCCTTTGTCACCAGCACGCAGCGCAACGTCACCGGCAAGGTAAGGCTCAAGCTCTACAAGGGCAACATAATAAACGCCGGCGTCTGGAGCGACTACAGCCTCTATTCCGAGAGCATCGCTACCTTCGGCGAGAGCGACTACAACCAGAAGGACGCCGAGGGCTTCATAAACCTCTACGGCCTGCCGATAAAGGTGCGCGCGCTGATGGAGCAGGGGCTTTTGAATAAATAATCGCAAAAGAGGTATGTACCGATGAAGCTTTGGTCGGGACGCTTTGAGAAAAACACCGACGCGCTTGTGGATGAGCTCAACGCCTCCATAACCTTCGACTCCCGCCTCTACCGCGAGGACATAATGGGCAGCATAGCCCATGTTACCATGCTCGGCGAGACAGGGATAATCTCGCCCAAGGAGGCGGAGAAAATCAAGTCTACGCTCTATGATATTCTAGACGACATAGAGGAAGGAAAGCTCACCTTCACGCTTGAAAACGAGGACATCCACATGAGCATAGAGGCGGAGCTAACGCGCCGCATAGGCGAGACCGGCAAGCGCCTGCACACCGCGCGCAGCCGCAACGACCAGGTCGCGCTCGACATAAGGCTCTACCTGAAGCGCGAGATAGGCGAAATTCGCGACCTCATTCTCACGCTTATGGCGGCCCTGCTCAAAAAGGCCGGAGAGCACACGCAGACCGTCATGCCCGCCTACACGCACCTGCAGCGGGCGCAGCCGACGACCTTCGCCCACTACATGATGGCCTATGCGAATATGTTCAGGCGCGACGTCCTGCGCCTTGAGGACTGCCTTGAGCGCATTGACGAATCCCCGCTGGGAAGCGGCGCGCTAACGGGCACGACATATCCGATTGACAGGGAGATGGTCGCCCGCTCCCTCGGCTTTAAGCGCATAACGCAAAACAGCCTCGACGGCGTGTCCGACCGCGACTTTGCAATCGAGCTTCTATCCGACCTTTCGATACTCATGATGCACCTGTCTCGCTTTTCCGAGGAGATAATCCTTTGGTGCTCCTGGGAGTTCGGCTTTGTCGAGCTCGACGACGCCTATTCGACAGGCTCGTCGATTATGCCGCAGAAGAAGAACCCCGACATCGCGGAGCTTGTGCGCGGCAAGACGGGGCGCGTCTACGGCGACCTGATGGCTCTTCTGACCGTAATGAAGGGCCTGCCGCTTGCCTACAACAAGGACATGCAGGAGGACAAGGAGCCGCTCTTCGACGCGATAGACACGGTAAAAAAGTGTCTGCCTGTGTTTACCGCGATGCTCGACACGATGACCGTGCGCGCCGACAACATGCGCAGGGCCGCAAGCCGCGGCTTTATAAACGCAACCGACTGCGCGGACTACCTCGTCAGGAAGGGCCTTGCCTTCCGCGACGCATATACGATAGTCGGAAAAATCGTAAGCCACTGCATATCGAAGGACAAGACGCTCGAGACCCTGACCTTGGAGGAGTACAAGACCTTCTCCCCCGTTTTTGAGGAGGACGTTTTCGAGGCGATTGACCTTCAGAACTGCATAAACGGCAGGAACGTCCCGGGCGGCCCCTCGGTGGAGTCGGTCAGGGCGCAGATGAGCTACATCGACGAATTTCTGAAGGAAAAAACGAAATGACTCGCGGGCGGGACGGACTCCCGCCCGTTTTTTATTGGATATGCTTTGGGGGTATTTTGGATAAACGTCAAGTCTTATTTCCTTAATAAGCGCCATCCCATATGCCGGATATTGTGTTAATTACCGCATAGAATTTGAGAAAGGCATTAAACTTGGCTCCCTTGTGGCGCAGCAAAACTTAGAAACAGTTTCCGTGAGATTGTCATAGAACAGCGGGCGGGAGCTTTCCCGTCCGCTTGTTTTCGCGGCGCCGTTTTGAAACTGGCGAATAAATCTGCGTTTTTGTCTGGCAATTCTTGTAATCCGGTGCGTTTTGTATTATTATACTTGTGTATTTATCCACTATTTCTTAATTTAGGGCATAAGGAGCCGCCGTGAGGCCCCCGCACAAGTTTCGGGTTGTCTTTTTCCACCGCGGGTGCTATTATTGTAGTCAAGAAAAATATAATGAATTAACTAATACGAGCGAGGATGGACATGTATATAAACAGAATCGCCCTCAAAGAGGACGCAAAGGTTAAAATAGCCACCGCAAGCCCCCCCACCTTCGGGCCTACGATAGCTTATCTGGCCATCATCTTCGTTGTGACGGCAATCCAGAGCAGGCTTGACGAGCGCTTTACCGCCTTTGTGCAGGGCGTCATGAAATTTATTCTGGGACTCGGGCCCTGGCCTATTTTCAATTATTCGCCCGTAATGCTCCTTTCGGCGCTTTTCCTAATCCTGCTGAAAATAGTGCTTTCGGTCCTCGAAACCGGCTACAGATGGTACAGCCTCAGATTAAGCCTCTCCCTGAGGGCCAGTTTTTCAGATATAATGGCGCCGACAAATCACCTGCTGAAGGTTGTCGGGCTCTATATCGTAATCTCGATACTGACCTTCCTGTGGTCGCTGCTGTTCGTCATCCCCGGGATTATCGCCTCGTACAGCTACCGCCAGGCCTACTATATCCTGCACGACCACCCGGAGTACGGCATCATGAAGTGCATACGCGAGAGCGTGAGGCTCTCGCGCGGATACAGGGTTGACCTCTTCGTTCTGGACCTCTCCTTCCTGGGCTGGTATATCCTCTGCTCCCTCTCCTTCGGCATCCTTCTCATCTGGAAGCTTCCATACTTCGAAGTGACATACGCAAATTTCTACAACGCGCTGAAGTTCAACAAGGGCTTTGACCAGAACCCGGGATACGGCGGCAACCCCTGGGACAATATGTGAGCATACAAAAAAGCTGCGGGCGGTATCTGCCGTCCGCAGCTTTGCGCTACCTTTGTTCCGAAAAGCGGCGCCTATCTGTTGCCGCCGAAAAAGCTCCCTATGCCGATGTTGCCGAGAATGCTCCCCTCTCCCCTGCTCTGGCCGCCGGCGTATCTGCTCGCGGAGAAAATCCTGTCGGCAAGGCGGGAAAAGGGCAGCGACTGCAGCCACACGGTCCCCGGCCCGGTGAGCGTGGCGAGGGCGAGCCCCTCGCCGCCGAAGAGGGCCGTTTTTATGTTTGAGGCAAAGCGGATATCGTAATTTACGCTCGGCGTCAGCGCGACAAGGCAGCCGGTGTCGAGCTTTATCGTCTCGCCGGCGCGCAGATTCTTTTTGACTATCGCACCTCCCGCGTGCATGAAGGCAAGGCCGTCGCCCTCGAGCCTCTGCATAATGAAGCCTTCGCCGCCGAAGAGGCCGACGCCGATTTTCTTCTGGAAGGCTATGCCCACCGATATGCCCTTGGCGGCGCAGAGGAAGGCGTCCTTCTGGCATATCAGCGTGCCGCCGTACTCGCCGAGGTCGAAGGGGATTATCTTCCCCGGATAGGGCGCCGCGAAGGCCACGCACTTCTTCTCGCGGCCGCGGTTTGTGAAGGTGGTCATGAAGAGGCTCTCGCCAGTCAGCACGCGCTTTCCGGCGGAGAAGAGCTTGCCCACGAAGTCCTTCTCCTCGCGCCCGGAACCGTCCCCGAACACAGTGTCCATCTCAATCGTATCGTCCATGTACATCATGGCCCCGGCTTCCGCAACCACCGTCTCGCCCGGGTCGAGCATTATCTCGACAAACTGCATATCGTCCCCGTACAGCTTGAACTCAACCTCATGTGCCCTGCGCATGCCCTATACCTCCTCATAATACTTAAAGCTTATTTGACACCATGTCAGCATTATAGCATTTTCCCATAATTTATCAATTGAATTTGCGATTAATTTTGAAAACAAAAAGCGGCGGCCATACCGGCCGCCGAATCTCATTTTGCACTGCCAATCCCGGCGATGTCCTTTATCACTTCGCCTGCGAGCATCAGCCCGGCCGCCCCGGGCACCCAGGACACGCTCCCCGGTATGCTCCTCCTGCCGGGAGGCGGCTCCTCCATCGGGAGGGGCTTCAATACCGGCTCGGGGCTGTAGACCACCTTGTGGTGCCTTATCCCGCGGTCCCTCAGCTCCTTGCGGACCACCTTCGCAAGCGGGCAGCTCTCGGTTTTGGAGATGTCGGCGACGCGCAGGAGCCCCGGGTCCAGCCTGTTTCCCGCCCCGAGAGCCGAGATTATGGGGATATTGCGCTCCTTGGCGGAGACAATAAGGTCCAGCTTGCAGGAGACTATGTCGATTGCGTCCACGATGTAGTCGTAGCGGGCGCTGAAAAATTCCTCGCGGGTCTCCGCGCTGTAGCGGAGCACCCTCGGGTGGACCTTAAGCCCGGGGTTTATATCGAGGGCCCTTTCGGCCAGCACATCGACCTTGTACCGGCCGAGCGTCGAGTGAAGCGCGCAAAGCTGGCGGTTTAAGTTGCTCAGGGAAACCTCGTCGCTGTCGACCAGCGTTATCTCGCCGATGCCCGCGCGCACGAGGGCCTCGACCGCGAAGCTGCCCACGCCGCCGACGCCCACGACGGCCACATGGGCTCTGTGCAGCTTTTCCATCGCCTCCCTGCCCAGGAGCATCTCGGATCTTATGAACTGTTCCATGAAACCGCCCTCTTATAAGTTCGGGGAACACGATGTGTTCCCCGAATTTAGCTTATTTCTTAGCGAATTTAAGCGCAAACTTTTTGCTGATTTCGTAATTCGGCTTCTCAGCCTCGAGCCAGTTTTTGTACTCCTCGTTCTGCAGCGCGTTCTTCGCAATCAGAAGGCGGTAGGGCTCGCCCCTGCCGGAGAAGTACATGACGTGGTAGCCGTACTGGGTCTTAACGATTCCGGTGTCGCCGGGCTTGCGGCTCTCGTCGAAGCACCACTGCTCAAATTCCGTGACCATCTGGCCGAGAGCTATGTTCTCGATGAGGCCCCCGTTGCTGGCCGAACCGTCCTCGGAGTTCGCCTTCGCCAGCTCAGCGAAGGACTCCTCCGTGGCCTCGCCGGTCTGCCATACCTTGAGAAGGGCCTCAGCCTTCTCCTTCGCAACCTTGTCGGAATCCTCGTTCGAGGAATCTTCGACGGTCACAAGTATGTGGCGGACGTTTACCGTATTGTAGGAATTGTCGTTCCTGCTGATGAAGTAGAGCACATAGTAGCCCGAGGAGGCTTCTATGACGGTTGTGTCGCCTTCCTTTCTCGCCTCGTCGAGCAGCCATTCGGCGTGCTCATCGAGAATGTTCGAGGGCGAGAGGTTCTTGTAGAGGGTGGCCGAGCCGTCCGCGTAGCTGTCCTTCTTGTCCTCCGGGACATACTTTAATACAAGGTCGTTGAACTCCTGCTCGCTCTTCGCCTCGGATATGGCCTCCGCCGTCTCCTTGGCCTTTGCCATCGCGGTCTCGCTGTCTATGCCCTTCTCCTCGTCCGCCAGGCCGCTCACATAGTACCTGCGGAAGGTCAGCAGGTCGTACTTGTCCCTGTTCTCGTTGTAGTATTTGTTGAGCTCCTCGTTTGTGAACTCCATTTTCTCCAACATATCCTGGACGTAGAGGTTCGCGAGATAGTCGTTCTCAAGGTTCTTTCGGAAGTTCTTTTCATTCACGCCCTTGCCGTAGGCGCCGGCGAAATAGCCCGCGAGCGAGGAATATCCGTAGATGGAGTAGTTGTTCTTTATATCCTCCATCGTCTTGTCGATAACCTTAATATCATCCCCGGAGAGGCTGAGGCCGGCTTTCCTCGCAGCCTCGGAGAGCAGGGTCGTTTCCTGCATATTGCTGAGCGCTACCTCTTCGAAGTAATCGGCCCAGGTGCGGGTGTCGTCGTACATCTGGTCCTTGAGAGACTTCTTCGGGTCGAGGAACTGCGTCACGCTCGAGCCGTAGAACTGGTAGAGGTTCTGGTACGTGGTGTGGTATGCGGTGAAATAGTAGTAGTTGAAGTCGGCCACCGTAAACTCCTTGTCACCGATTGTGAGCGCGGTGACTCCGGTATAAAAGAACGTGGAGTTTAAGACAAGCACCGCAATCAGGACGATTACGACGACGGTGCCTATTATTGCGTTTTTCCTTCTTGCCTTCTTTTTCTGCAGCTCCAGCTGACGCTGCTTTTCCTTGCGTGAATCAGCGCCGGACTGCTTCATTTCCTGACGTTTCTTTTTCTCCTGTGATGCGCCCATATTAATACATCCTTCTACAGTATTGGAAGATTTAAAAGAGCCTGTCCATATTTCGGAGTAAACTCAACTGCGTGACATTATACCCGAATATACCAGCTCTTTCAAGCAAAATTCCTTAAATTGCTTTTTTGTTAACCAAAAATTAAATATTTGTCTGCTAAACTAATAAGGTTCCCCCGCTCCGGATATCAGCCGCGGGCCTGGGCGAAAGGCCTTTGAGCGCAAAAATGCGCAAAAAAGAAGGGGACCGGTAACAGCCCCCTTCAAATTCGTTTTGGTTCCCCCGCCGTGCCGTGTAGGCCCAATTATAACCTGCGCGAAGCTGCAGGTGGGTTGCCTCTTCTCCGCTTCTCTGCTTCCAACGTCCGCGGCACCGCCAGAGTGCCGCGGGAGGCCTGCAATCCACGGAGAAATATGGCATCCCTTATTATAGATGCGGGTTTAATAGGACCTATCACGAACAAAGCAGGGCACATTTCTATATAGGCCCTTATCTTCGTCGCCCGGCGCTCTGCCGGGTCCGCTTTGGTCTAAGCGTCGCCTGCATCCTCGTTATCGGGGTCGTCGGGGTCGTCCTCAAAGAGCTGTTCCATGAACTTTTCATAGACCTCGTTCAGCTCTTCGTCGCTGTCAAGCGTGGAAAGCATTTCCTCGCCGTTTTCCTCGATAACCTTGAGAATAATCATCTCGGGGTTTTCTTCGTCTATATTGATATCTGCCGGAAGGAAGGACATATAAAGCCCGTCTTTGTACTCTAGTGTGTCCAGAAGTTCGAGCTCAAATTCATTTCCTTCTTCATCAACAATTGTGATATAATCGCTTCCGAACTCGTTGGTATTGTCGCTTCCGTAGCCGCTCATAAAAAGACCCCCATTCCAGTCGTGCGAGCCATGCTTCCGCGCTTATGTTTGATTGCCCCTCGCGGGGGTGATGCTATTATACAATAAGGGCCGGCAATAATCAACCCCAAGTTTACGAGCCAAAATCCTCCAGCATCTCTCTCAGGGCTTCTTCGCCGCTTACCCTGATGCCCTCTTTTAGCATTTCCCTGTCGGCCTCGGGGAGCGAAAGGACGACGATATCCGTCATATATATAGGATTATTGGCGTCGCCTTCCAGAAAAACGCCCACGTAGCCGTCTTTATCGCGCATTATATAGGCTTCGGCAGCGGCGAAGGCGCAGGTTGAGAGCATTATGAGAGCCGAAACAAGCGCTAGGAATTTTTTCAAGTTGACCGTCCCCCCGAAAAGTTATAATTTATTATTGTTATATTGAAGTATTTCCCCCGATTACGAAAAATATAGCAAAATTTACAGAATAGTAATGACAAGCAAACGGGTTGTGTTATAATTGTATAGATTAGCATTTCTTCCCCTTTACGGAGGTGTATTCCTTGGCTGCTGACAATCACAGGCCTGCAAAAGCAAGGAAGCGCGGCGCAGTCAGCCGTTTCTTCCTTGGGATAATGAAGGTATTCGGCACGATACTGCTCATCATGCTGACCACAGGCCTGATGTTCTCGTGCATATTTGCCGCATACGTGAAAAACAATCTGTCTTCGGCCATCGATATCACGCCCGAGGACTTCTCGCTCAACCTGACCAGCGTTATCTACTATAGGGACAGGGAAACCGGCGAGTACAAGGAGCTTTCCCTGCTTTACGGCAGGGAGAACCGCCAATGGGTCGACTACGAAGACATCCCAAAGTGGCTGGAGAAGGCCGCCGTTGCGATAGAGGACAAGCGCTTTTACAAGCACAGCGGCGTCGACTGGTACCGCACTGTGGCCGCCTTCGGAAACATGTTCCTCGGCATGAGGGACACCTTCGGCGCCTCGACAATAACCCAGCAGCTTATAAAGAACCTTACTCAGTACGACGATGTGACCGTAAAGAGGAAGCTGCTTGAGATATTCAGGGCACTTGATTTTGAAAAGAAATACAGCAAAGAGCAGATAATGGAGCTGTATTTAAACCTCATCTACCTCGGCAGAGGCTGCTACGGCGTGGCTTCGGCCGCCAACGAATACTTCGGCAAGGAGCTGAGCGAGCTGACGCTGGCCGAGTGCGCCTCCCTGATAGGCATAACCAACAATCCCTCGCTCTACGACCCCTACAGCTTCCCCGAGAACAACTTAAGAAGGCAGAGAACCATTCTCTTTGAGATGTACGACCAGGGCTATATAACAAAGGAGGAGTACGAGGAAGCGATAAGTCAGGAACTTGTATTCCAGAGCGGCGAGACCGAGGAGACGACCACCACCGAATACAGCTACTTTGTCGACGCGGTAATCGAGGATGTGATTAACGACCTGAGCGCGGCAAAGAACATCTCCTACAAGGCCGCCGAGGCCCTGCTCTTCTCCTCCGGATATCAAATCTACTCGACCATAGACCCCGAGATACAGGCCGCAATCGACGAGGTCTACGGCGACAGGGAGAACCTCCCCGCCGGCTATGTGCGCAGCAGCACGCAGGAGCTTCAGTCCGCCATAGTCGTAATCGACCCATATACGGGCGACATAGTCGGACTTGCCGGCGGCATAGGAGCAAAGGAAGGAAACCGCGTCTACAACCGCGCGACGATGATGCTCCGTCCGCCCGGCTCCACCTTCAAGCCTCTCGCGGTCTACTCCCCGGCCCTGGAAATGGGCCTGATAATGCCCTACACCACCTTCAACGACGCACCCGACATCAAGCTCAAGGGCACAAGCTGGTACCCCAACAACGACGACTTCAACAACAACGGGCTTGTGACCGTGCGCTTCGCGGTCCAGCGCTCGCTCAATACTATCGCGGCGCAGATAATCGACATGATTGGCCCGAACACGGCCTTCGATTTCGTCAGGGAGCGCTTCGGCATAACAAGCATGGTCGACGTGACCGACGAGCAGGGCTTCTCGGACAGGGCCTACGCTCCGATGGCCCTCGGCCAGCTCTCATACGGCGCCTCGGTCGTGGAGATGGCCTCCGCCTACACTCCCTTTGTCAACAGCGGCATCTACACAAGGGGCAGGACCTACACCCACGTCACGGATTCCGAGGGCAGAACCATCCTCGAAAAGCCGCTCGACAGCCACGTCGCGATAAGCGAGCTGACAGCCTACTATATGACCGACCTGCTGACAAACGTCGTTAACGCGGGCTCGGGAATACTCGCTAAGCTCCCCAACATGCCCACAGCGGGCAAAACGGGCGCCGCGGGCAACTGGACGGACCGCTGGTTTGTAGGCTACACTCCCTACTACGTCGCCGCGGTCTGGTCCGGCTACGACAACCCCGAATACATGGGCTCGAGCAACCCCTCCGCCGTGCTGTGGAAGATGGTCATGCAGAAAATACACGAGAACCTCGAGTATAAGGATTTCTCAAGGCCCGCGGGCATGAAGCCATACACCGTCTGCATAGACACAGGCCTTCTTGCGACCGAAGCCTGCGCAAACGATATAAGGGGCAACCACACGATGACCCTGTATATGCTGCCTTCCGAGGCTCCCGCCGAGCACTGCCCCGTACACGTGATGGTCGATGTCTGCTCCGAATCCATGGGGTTTATCTCCCCCAGCTGCCCGCCGGAGACCCATATCAGGAAGAGCGCGCTCGACCTGTCCAAAGCGCAAAAGAGCATACTCACGCCTCCCTACAAGGACGAGGACGGCGTCCTGGTCCCCTATATACTCTCCGAGATGAAGGATTGCAACTACCACGTGATAGACCCGGCAACGGGCCTGCGGGTCGACAGAAAGACGGGCTACCTCGTACTGCCCACCGGCATGCTCTACGACCGCAGCACCGGCAAGGTCTACGACCAGTACAGCGGCTGGGAAGTGGATAAGAGTACAGGCGCGCTTATCCATCCCGAGACGGGAGAGCTTATCGACCCCTATACGGGCAAGCCCTACGACGGCTCCTGGGTAAATCCCGTAACGGTGCCGGGCAGGCCGACGCCGACGCCGCCGGGTACGAGCCCGACTCCCTCTCCGACGCCCAGCCCCAGCCATACGCCTGCTCCCAGCCACACGCCAGGTCCAACGCCGACGCAGACGCCCGAGCCGAGTCCTCCTTCCACGCCATGGAACGAGGACCCCGCAAACTCAAGGCTCTGGTTCTACTCAGGCTGAAACAGCTAAAGCAAATCAAAACGCGCCCCTCTGCCCTGGGCATAGGGGCGCATTTTAATTTCAAAATACAGACCGGAAATTAGAAGCGCAGAGAAAAGAGCCGCAGGGTGTCGGCCAGACTTAAGCGGAAAGGAAAAAGCCGCAAAACCGCCTTAAGGTTTTGCGGCGGATAGTTTTTATTTCCAGAGCTTCAAATAGCCCTTGTCGTTAAACTGCTTTAAGATTATAACTATAAAGGGAAAAAATATCATGCCCTTCACGCCCGCCACGCAGTAGCCCGCGTATATCGCAAGGAGCGTCGCCGCCGGGTGCAGCCCCACGTTGTCTCCGAGTATCTTGGGCTCGAGAAAGCTCCTCACGAGGGTTATAATGCCCCATATGACCGCTATGAGGGCGCCGCGCGTGAAGTTCCCGCTGACAAAGAGCAGAACCGCCCAGGGCAGGAGTATCAGCCCCGTGCCGAAAACGGGCAGGGCGTCGATTATCGCAACGAGGAGGGCCGCCGGGAGCGGCGATTTTATGCGAAGCAGCATGAAGGCGCCGAGGAGCTCCGCAAAGGTCACGGCCATGAGTATGAGCTCGGCCCGCGCCCACTTCCCCAGGGTCCCGAAAACGTCGGACTTCATCCCCCTTATCTTTCCCTGCAGGTGCTCGGGAAACTGCCGGAGAATGAACCTCGTCACGGCCTCGTAGCTTGCGCTTATAAAGAAGGTGCCGACCGCGTAGGTCACGACGAACATGATGACCTTGGGCATGCAGCTTGCGCAGGAGCTTAGGAAATTAATCATCCTTGAGGATATAAGCCCCGGCAGCTCGTTTGCCTGCCGCATGATGCCGCCGAGGGTGCCTTCGACAAGCCCCCTCATCTCGGGCGAGGATGACATTATAAGGCTCTGCAGCTTGGTCTGAATCCCGTCGACAAGATTGGGCAGGTTTGAAAAGTATGAGGGCAATTCCTTTGCAAGCTCAATCAGCTTTGCAATCGTGGCGCCGGCGATGAGAGCGACGACCGTTATGACGCAGCCGACGGCGAGTATGGTGCAGATTGCCGCCGCAAAGCCGCGCCGGAACCTAAACTTCCTCTTTAGATAGAGCACCAGCGGCTCGAGCAGCCTTGCCGTGATCATCGCGAATATAAAGGGGAGCAGCCAGGGCAGGGCGTAGGTAAAAAGAAGCCACGCGGAGATGACCGCCAGCAGAACGCTTCCGAGGCGCAGCATAAACCTTAAATATTTGCTCTCAGTCACCCGCGGGACCTCCTTTTTTGTAAAATACGTCAAATGGCACCCTCCACCCGTAGCTATTATTGAACAAAAATGCCTCTTGAATAGTACTCCAAACTGTGGTAGTATTCACTACACAAAGACAAATGGCTGTGACAGGAGGACATCAAATGCTGACAGGTTCAAAGCCCAGCTATTATCTCGTAGCCGCAGACACGCTGCCCGAGATTTTTCTTAAGGTCTCGGAGGCAAAGGAGCTGCTCGAAACGGGAGATGCCAAGACCGTCGCCGAGGCTGTGGCTGCCGTCGGCATAAGCCGCAGCGCATATTATAAGTACAAGGACAAGATAACGCCCTTCGTCGATTTGAAGAACGGGAGGATAATGACCTTCAACATGACCCTCCGCAACAAGCCGGGCGTGCTGTCCTCCGTACTCTCTATTTTTGCCAGTTCCGGCGCCAATATACTGATGATTAACCAAAGTATTCCTGTCAGCGGCTGTGCGGCCGTTACGATTTCCGCCGAGATTTCCGGCATATCGGGTACCCCCGAGGAGCTCATGCAGCGGCTCAGGCAGCTTGACGGCCTGCGCAAGGTAGAGGTCCTCGCGGGATAAAAAGCATATTATGGAAAGAGGTTATTTTGATGGTAAGCGTAGCAATACTCGGCTTCGGAGTTGTGGGCTCGGGTGTAGCCGAGGTGCTTTCGACGAATGCTGAAAAAATCGCCCATAGCGCAGGCCAGGAGATAGGCGTTAAATATATCCTCGACATACGGGACTTCCCCGACAGCCCGTTTAAGGACCTCATCGTTAAGGACTTTTCGATTATCGAAAACGACCCGGAGGTCCAGATAGTAGTCGAGACGATAGGCGGAGTGGGTCCCGCCTACGAGTTCACCAGGAGAGCCCTGCTTGCGGGAAAAAGCGTTATAACCTCGAACAAGGAACTTGTCGCGACGCACGGCTACGAGCTGCTGCAGCTTGCCCGCGAGCGCAATTTGAACTACCTCTTCGAGGCTAGCGTTGGCGGCGGCACGCCGATAATAAGGCCCATCAGCCAGTGCTTGGCCGCGAACGAAATAGATGAGCTTTACGGAATACTCAATGGCACTACAAATTATATTCTCACGCAGATGATTCAGAACGGCATGTCTTTCGAAGAGGCGCTGAAACAGGCGCAGGAAAACGGGTTTGCCGAGGCCAACCCCGCCGCCGACCTGGACGGCGTCGACGCCTGCCGCAAAATCTGCATACTCGCCTCCCTCGCCTTCGGCAGGCACGTATACCCGGACAGCGTCCCTACCGAGGGAATAACCAAGGTGACTCCGAGCGACGTCGGCTTCGCCGCAAGCGGCGGCTACAAAATAAAGCTGCTCGGCCGCGCCGTAAAACGGCCGGACGGCAAGGCTGCCTGCTACGTTGGCCCGCACCTGATTGACGAGAACAACCTGCTGTCCAACGTCGAGGGCGTGTTCAACGGCATAGTCGTCCACGGCAACGCGATAGGCAGCGTGATGTTCTACGGCGCGGGAGCCGGAAAGCTCCCCACCGCGAGCGCCGTCGTCGCCGACATAATAGACGCTTCAAAGCACTTCAAGGCCAGAAAGCAGATTGACTGGCTTGATGCCGACCCCAACAGCCTTTTTGACCCCGACACGCTTGAGAACCGCTGGTACGTAAGGTGCAGGGCTGACCTGGCCTCAGCGGAAAAGCTCTTCGGCAATGTTACCGCGCTCAGCAACAAGGCGGCCGAGGGTGAAAACGCCTTCATAACCGAAAAAATGAGCAAGGCGGCGCTTGAAGCGCGGCTTAAAGACCTTGCCCCCCTCTCCGTTTTCAGAGTGTTAGACTAAACCGAAACCAACGGGGGCTAATCTCCCGGGGAATTTATGGAGGAATCTTATGGCACTGATTGTACAGAAATTCGGCGGCTCCTCCGTTGCCGACGCTGCAAAGGTAAGGCGCGTTGCGGGCATAATCGCCGACACCTACTGCGAGGGCCACGACGTCGTCGTCGTGCTTTCGGCGCAGGGAGACACGACAGACGAGCTCATCGAGAAGGCCCTCGAAATAAACCCGAAACCTTCAAAACGCGAGCTTGACATGCTCCTGTCCACAGGAGAGCAGGTGTCAATCGCGCTGTGCGCGATGGCGCTGGAAAAACTCGGCCTGCCCGTCATCTCCCTGACCGGCTGGCAGGTGGGCATAAAGACAAACTCAAACTACGGCAATGCAAGGATAAAAAGCGTCGCCACCGAGCGAATCCGCAGGGAGCTTGACCAGCGGAAAATCGTGCTCGTCGCGGGCTTCCAGGGCATAAACAAATACGACGACATCACGACCCTCGGAAGGGGCGGTTCCGACACCACGGCCGTCGCGCTTGCGGCCGCGCTGCACGCGGACCTCTGCCAGATCTATACGGACGTCGAAGGCGTCTACACCGCCGACCCGCGGATAATCCCCACCGCGATAAAGCTTGACGAAATCACCTTCGACGAAATGCTCGAGCTTGCTTCCCTCGGCGCGCAGGTCCTGCACAACCGCTCGGTCGAATTAGCGAAAAGGTATGGAGTAAATCTCGAGGTGCTCTCGAGCTACGTCAGAAAGCCGGGCACCAAGGTTAAGGAGGTCACCAATATGGAAGATACGAAAATCAGCGGCGTCGCCAAAGACAGCAATATAGCCAGAATCGCCCTTAAAGGATTAAAGGATGAGCCCGGCACAGCGTTCAGAATTTTCAGGGTGCTCGCCAAGAACAACATCAACGTGGACATTATCCTCCAGTCCGCCGGCAGCGACGACACCAAGGAGATAAGCTTCACCGTGGCCAAGGGCGACATGGAGGCAGCCGTCCAGGCGCTCAACGAAAACAAGGCTGCGCTGGGCTTTAAGGAGCTCGACGTAAGCGACAAGTTCTGCAAGGTAAGCATAGTCGGCGCGGGCATGATAAAGAGCCCCGGCATCGCCGCGCAGATGTTCGAGGCCCTGTACGAGGCCAACGTCAACATCCACATGATTTCAACGAGCGAAATCAAAATCTCGGTGCTCATCGACGTCGAGCACGCCGAGGCGGCCATGCAGTCGATACATAAAAAGTTCTTCGGTGTATAAGCAAAAAGCGAGGACGGCGGAAAAACCCGCCGTCCTCTTTAAGTTTTACCTCAGTTTACAAAGACAGAAACGCCCGTCCCCGCGGGCGTTTTAGCTTTCCCAGCCTGCGGGGAAAAAAGCGCTCCGGAGGCTTTTATTTCATCGGCTCCTGCTTGACCTTTTTGTCAATCACGTGGCGGGAGGCAAGCTCCGCCCTTATATCGTCCAGGCTGATGCCCGCCTCCGCCATGAGCACCATAAGGTGGTAGACAAGGTCCGCGATTTCGTAAACCGTCTCCCTCTTGTCGCCCTTCATCGCGGCAATGACGACCTCGCAGCTCTCCTCGCCTATCTTCTTTAGGATTTTCTCCAGCCCCTTTTCAAAGAGATAGGAGGTGTAGCTGCCCTCGCGGGGAGCCTCCTTCCGCCCGCGTATGAGCTCGTAAAGCCCCTCGCAGGTGAAGCTCTCCCCGTCCTCGCAAACCGTGTTGAAAAAGCAGCTCTCGCTGCCTGTGTGGCAGGCGGGGCCCTCTTTGTCTACGCTTATAAGCAGGGCGTCGCCGTCGCAGTCCGCCTTGATTGAAACGACCTTCTGGATATTTCCGCTCGTCTCGCCCTTGCGCCAGAGCCTGCCGCGGCTCCTCGACCAGAAGCAGGTTCGACCCTCCTCCATCGTTATGCGGAGGCTCTCCTCGTTCATATAGGCCATCATCAGGACCCTGCCGGTCTTGCTGTCCTGCACTATCGCCGGAATCAGGCCCTTTTCGTCGAATTTAAGCTCCATATGCCCTCCTATATTCGGACGTTCACGCCGTTTTCGGCCAGATACTTCTTAAGCTCCCTGATGTCAACCAGCTTTGTGTGGAAGATGCCCGCGGCAAGACCCGCGTCTATGCGCTCGTATTGGAAAAGCTCGAGAAAGTCCTCCTTCTTGCCGGCCCCGCCGCTTGCGACGACGGGTATCGTCACGACCTCGGCTATCGCGCGGAGCATCTCCATGTCAAAGCCGCCCCGCACGCCGTCGGTGTCAATCGAGTTTACCACTATCTCGCCCGCGCCGAGCTCCTCGCCGCGGCGAGCCCACTCTATTGCGTCAAGCCCCGTGTCCTCCCTGCCGCCCTTTGCAAAGACGCGGAAGGAGCCGCCGACGCGCTTTACGTCCATGCTCAGCACCACGCACTGGTCGCCGTAGCGCTTGGCGGCCGCGCTGATGAGCGAGGGGTCGCGAATCGCGCCGCTGTTTACGCTCACCTTGTCCGCCCCGCATTTTAGGACCCTGTCGAAGTCCTCGAGGCTGCTGATTCCGCCGCCGACCGTAAGCGGTATGAAGACCTCAGAGGCCACGGCGCGCAGGATGTCCGTAAAAAGGGCCCTGCCCTCGTAGCTTGCCGTTATGTCGTAGAAGACAAGCTCGTCGGCGCCCGACTCGTTGTAGTAGCGCGCAAGCTCCACAGGGTCCGCCATGTCCTGTATGTTTTCAAACTTTACACCCTTGACCACCCTGCCGTTTCGCACGTCGAGGCAGGGGATTATCCTCTTTGCGACCATAGCACTCACCCTCCAAATTCGGAAATGACCGCCCGAAGGTCGAGCCTGCCCGTATACAGCGCCTTTCCGAGTATCGCGCCCCAGACGCCGATGTCGCGCAGCCTCCTTAGCTCCTCCATCGAGCTTATCCCGCCGCTGGCGATTATGTTGACGCCGATTTTGCTCAAGCTCTCGTAGGCCTCGATGTTCGTGCCGGAGGACGCCCCGTCGCGGGCGATGTCGGTGTAGATTATCGTCTGGATGCCGGCGTCCCTGAGCCTTAGGCACAGCTCGAGCGAGTCCACCCTGCTTGTCTCAAGCCAGCCGTCCGTCGCGACGAAGCCGTCGCGGGCGTCGACCCCGACGGCGATATGCTTTCCGTATTTCCTCGCCATCTCGGCGGTGAAGCCGAAATCCTTGACGGCCATGCTGCCGAGGATAACGCGCTCGGCGCCCGCCTCAAGGTAGGCCGCTATGCGCTCCTCGGTCCTGATTCCGCCGCCGACTTCTACCTTTAGCCCGCTGCTTTTTATGATTTCAAGGATGGTCTCAAGGTTTTTAGGCTCGCCCTCCTTCGCCCCGTCGAGGTCGACAAGGTGCAGGCTTTTAGCCCCCGCCTCCTTGAACTCGAGCGCGGTCTGAAGGGGTCTTTCGCCGTAAACCGTCATTTTCTCATAGTCGCCCTGAAAAAGGCGCACGACCTTCCCGTCTCGCAGGTCGATTGCAGGTAGAATCTCCATGTAAACCTCCAAAGCTTGTCACCGATGCCCGGCAATCTTATCCCTGTAAAGTTTTTCCATTTGCAGGGAGTTAGGTCTCACTTCAGCTCCGCAAAGCCGCGCAGGAGCCTCAGCCCCGCCTCCCCGCTCTTCTCCGGGTGGAACTGCGCGCCGTACACAAGGCCCGAGCGCACGAGCCCCGGAACCGTCACCTCGTACTCCGAGGCCGCGAGCGTGCTCTCCCTGCAGCTTTTCGCGTAGTAGCTGTGCACGTAGTAGACCCACTCGCCGCTCTTAAAGTACCTGAAAACCGGGTCGTCCTTAAGAACGTATAGCCTGTTCCAGCCCATGTGGGGGACCTTCAAATCCGGGTTTATGTCAGCCGCGAGCGAGGCGACGACCCCATCGATGAGCTTTAAGCCCTCGTGCTCGCCGTACTCGTAGCTCTTTTCAAAGAGAAGCTGCATCCCGAGACAGATGCCGAGGAGCGGCTTTTGTCCTGCCTGCTCCCTTATCGTGTCGACAAGCCCTCTCTCCCTGAGCTTTGCCATCGCGTCCCCGAAGGCACCGACGCCGGGCAGTATTATCTTGTCCGCCGCCTCTATATCTTCCCTTTTGCTCGTCACGAGGCAGTCTAGGCCGATAAACTTAAGGCTCGAGGAGAGCGAAAAGAGGTTGCCGACCCCGTAGTCTATAATCGCTATCACAAAAGAACCCCCTTGGTCGAGGCGACCGCCCCGCCCCTTACGCGCAGAGCGTCGCGAAGCGCCCTGCCGAGGGCCTTGAACATGGCTTCGATGATGTGGTGGCTGTTTTTCCCCGCAAGCTGTATGATGTGCAGGGTGCAGGAAAGGCTCCTTGCAAGGGCCTGCATGAACTCCTCGGCAAGCTCGGTGTCAAAGTCGCCGACCTTCTCCGCCGGGATGTTCGCGTTAAAGGACAAGAAGGGCCTGCCGCTTATGTCCACGGCCGCGAGCACCAGCGCCTCGTCCATGGGCAGGATTATGCTCCCGTAGCGGTTTATCGCGTAATTTTCGCCCAGCGCCCCGCGTATCGCCTGTCCAAGCACGATGCCGACATCCTCGACCGTGTGGTGGTAGTCGACCTCGGTGTCGCCCCTGCAGCTTACGCTCAAATCAAAGCCGCCGTGGAAGGCAAGGAGGGTCAGCATGTGGTTTAAAAAGCCGCAGCCGGTGTCGACCTCCGACCTGCCGCTTCCGTCGAGGTTTATCGTGAGATTAATGTCGGTCTCCGCCGTTTTTCTGCTCACAGTCTTCGTGCGCATCCTAAGCGCCCTCCTTCAAAATCGCGCCGAGCGCGTTTATAAGCGCGTCCATCTCCCTGTCGCTGCCCACGGTGATTCTGACATAGTCCTCTATCCTCTCGCCGCCGAAGTGGCGCACGAGTATGCCCTTTTCGCGGAGCTTCAGGTATATCTCCGCGCCCTTTAGCCTCGGGTGCCTTGCAAAGAGGAAGTTTGTCCTGCTCTCCGTCATCTCAAAGCCGAGCTGGCGAAGCTCCTTAGCGCTTTTCTCCCGCGTTGCGACAATCCTCGAGCAGCAGTCTAAAAAATACTCCCTGTCCGAAACCGCCGCCGCGCCCGCGATTTGCGACAGGCGGTTTATGTTGTAGGGATTGAAGCTGAACTTAATCCGGTTTAAGTCCGCAATCAGCTCCCTGTTGCCCGCGGCGAAGGCGACGCGCCCGCCGGCGAGGTTCCGGCTCTTCGAGAAGGTCTGCACGACAAGGAGGTTGCTCGCTTCGTTAATGAACCTTAAGCAGCTCTCGGCTCCGAAGTCGACGTAGGCCTCGTCCACGACAACGAGCCTGTCCGGCTTTTCCTTCGCGAGGGCCGCGATGTCCCGAGGGTCCAGGGCTATTCCCGTCGGCGCGTTGGGGTTTGCAATAAAAATCGTTTCCTCAAGGCCGCGGTAGTCCTCAAGGCAGAGCGCAAAATCCTCGCGCAGGGGCACAATCCTCGCGCCGACGCCGTAAAGCTGCGCCCAGACCTTGTAAAAGCCGTAGGTTATGTCGGCGAAGGCCGCGCCCCTGGGACAGAAGGCCTGGAAGATGAAGGCCAGAAGCTCGTCGCTGCCGTTTCCGGCTATGAGCTGCTCCGTGTCAAGGCCGTAGGCCTCCGCTATCGCGGCCCGAAGCTCCCTACACTCGGGGTCGGGATAGAGCCGCAAGGTCTCGGCCTTGTCCCTCAGCGCCTCAAGCACCCTCGGCGAGGGCGGGTAGGGGCTTTCGTTCGTGTTGAGCTTTATAAACCCTCCCTCCTGCGGCTGCTCGCCCGGGGTGTAGGGCTTTAAGTTATTCAAACGGGGGTCTAAAAATGCGCTCATAACGTCCTCCCTGTCGCCCGAAAAGCTAGAATTCCTCTTCGCGGAACCTGCTCTCTATGCTCCTTGCGTGGGCCTCCAGCCCCTCGCGCCTTGCAAAGTCCGCGACGCGCTCGTAAACCTGCGCAAGCGACTCCTTTGTATAGTAGATAAAGCTCGTGCGCTTTACAAAGCTGTCGACGCCGAGGGGGCTTGCAAACCTCGCGGTGCCGCTCGTCGGGAGTGTGTGGTTCGTGCCCGCGAAGTAGTCGCCGAGCGCCTCGGGCGAGTAGCCGCCGAGGAAGACGCAGCCTGCGTTCTTCACAAGCGGGAGGTACTTCATAGGCTCATCAGTGCAAATCTCGATGTGCTCGGGCGCGATGTCGTTGGCTATCCCGATGGCCTCCTCTATGCTGCCGCAGACGAATATCCCGCCCTGCTCCTCTATGCTCTTTCGCGCGATTGCGTTGCGCGGCAGGGTCTCAAGCTGGCGCTCGAGCTCCGACTGCACTCTTTCGGCAAGGCGTATGCTGTCGGTTATTAATATCGCGCAGGCGAGCACGTCGTGCTCGGCCTGGGCCAGGAGGTCCGCCGCGATATTCACGGGGTCGGCCTTCCCGTCCGCGACAATGAGTATCTCGCTCGGCCCGGCTATCATGTCTATGTCCACAAGCCCGAAGACCTGCCGCTTTGCCGAGGCGACATAGCGGTTCCCGGGGCCGACTATCTTGTCGACCTTCGGTATCGTCTCGGTCCCGTAGGCGAGCGCCGCTATAGCCTGCGCGCCGCCCACCTTGTATATTCTGTCCACGCCCGCGACCTTAGCCGCCGCGAGCACCTCGGGCCGTATCTTCCCCTCCCTGCTCGGCGGCGTTACCATGATTATCTCGGAAACCCCGGCAATCGCGGCGGGGATTGCGTTCATAAGCACGGTCGAGGGGTAGCTCGCGGTGCCGCCGGGCACATAGAGCCCCACCCTCTCAAGGGGCGTGACCTTCTGCCCGAGCATGCTGCCGCTGCCGCAGGACATCGAAAAGCCCGCGCGCACCTGCTTTTCGTGGAAGGCCCTGATGTTCGCCGCGGCCTGCCTGAGCGTCTCGAGGAAGTACTCCCCGACTTTAAGCACCGCGCTCTCGATTTCCTCGCCTGTGACAAGCAGGCTGTCGAGCCTGCAGCCTTCAAAGCGCTGCGTGTACTCGAAAAGCGCCCTGTCGCCCCGCTCGGCCACGTCTTTTATTATCTCGCCCACGTCGGCGTCGGCCTGAATTCTCCGGCGCCTGAACGCTTCGCCGTTGTATTTTTCAATCTTTATCATTAGTCACACCCTCCAGACTGCCGCGGAGCCTCATAATCTCCGCGCTCTTAAACTGGTAGACAACCTTGTTCGCTATGAGCCTTGCGCTTACAGGCATAATCTCGGCAACCACCGCAAGGTCGTTGTCGCGCAGGGTCTTGCCCGACTCGACTATGTCCACGATGACCTCGGACAGCCCCAGAAGCGGGGCGAGCTCCACGCTGCCGTTCAGTTTTATTATGTCAACCTCCCTGCCGAGGGAGGCGTAGTAGCGCTCGGCAATGTTCGTAAACTTCGTCGCCACTCGGAGCACCGAGGTGCCCTCGTCCACAAAGCCCCTTTTCGCGGCGACGCACATCCTGCACCTGCCGATTTTCAGGTCCAAAAGCTCGTAGACGTCGGGTCTGTCCTCCTCGAGAATGTCCTTGCCGACGATTCCGAGGTCCGCGGCTCCGTGCTCGACGTAGATGGCGACATCGCTGGGTTTCACGAGGAAGTAGCGCACGCCCGCGGCCGGATATTCAATCACGAGCTTTCTGCCCGTCTCCGAGAGGCTCCCTTCGGCGTAGCCCGCGCGGACAAGGAGCTCGTGCGCCTGCTCGCCGAGTCTCCCCTTTGGAAGCGCGATGTTAAGCATCTCCCTCACCTCCCGCAGAACTCGTCGAGGTAGACGGCAAAGCCGATGGCTCCGCCCTTCTGCCCCATCTTCTTCATCATGTTGTCGTACTCCCCGCCCGAGAGGACGACGCGGCTCTTGCCCTGCAGGTAGCCGCAAAGCAGCAGACCGCTGTAGTAGTCCTCGTCCCCGCGGATTGAGAAGTCTATAAGCACCGAGGGGTCGTCAAGCCCCTCGATGGCCCGCCGGAGCTCCTCGACCGCTCTCTCCATCTCCGAATTGCGGCAGAGCCTCCCCGCCTCCTCAAGCGTCTCGGAAGCGGGCCCCGAGAGCATCGCGGCCTTCTCAAGCAGCTCTGTGCCCTCCGGCGAGAGCCCGGCCCTGCCCGCCGCTTCACGCAGGCCGTGCGGGTTTTTCGCGGCTATGTTTTCATATAATTCGGGGCGGTGCTGCGGCGGAACGCGAAGGCTCCGCATGAGGCCGGAGAGATAGCGCACATGGCTCAGAGCAAGGCGGAAGGGCGCTTCCGCGAGCCTTAGGCTCTCGTAGGCCAGGCGCACGACCTCGCTTATCTCGGCCCTGCCGACCCTGCCGAGGCACTCAAGCCCCATCTGCCTTATCTCGGTGAAGTTCCTGCCCGTCGCGTTCGGGCGGTAGACGTTTTCTATGTAGTAGAGCTTCTTCAGTCCCCCGCCGGCGTTCACGTTCTTCACTATGCTGAGCGTCACGTCGGGCTTTAAAGCCATCAGGCGGCCGTCGAGGTCGTTGAAGGTTATAAGCTGCTCGTTCTTGAGAAAGCTCTGGTTTTCAAGATAGAATCTATACTCCTCGAAGCGGCTGGGGTGGTATCTGCGGTAGCCCCGCTCCTCATAGAGCGCGCGGAGCCTCAGAACCGTAATTTCGCCGGGCGACAATATGTCGAGCAGATTCTTCATGGGCGCCTCCGTTTTGATTCATCATGCTAAAGTGCTAATACGTTAAACTGATTATAGCACAAACAGTCACAAATTGCCATTCAAATTCCAGACGTAATTTTAAAATTTCTCCGTTTATTTTTGGCGGAAATGCACAAAGCGGGCGGCGATATGCGCCGCCCGGACTAAGTCAGGCCTGTGCCTTACCCGCGAAAACCTCAGCTAAAACGCGCTACTCTATCTGCTCGCGGGTTACGTCCTTTATCCACTTTTTCGAACGGAAGCGCAGCACGCTCGCGACGAGCTTGAAGATTTCCTCGGCGCAGATGCAGATGTAAACGACGGTAATGCCCATTTTGAGCACGAGGCCGGTTATGGCCGCGGAAGGTATGCTCAGGAAATACAGTCCCGCAAGGTCTATGAACATTACGGCCCTGACGTCTCCGCCGCCGCGCAGTATGCCGATGACTATGGTAAAGACAAGCGTCCTAATCGGAATGCACGCGCACAGAATCGTTATCATCGTCGTGGCTATGCCTCTTGCGTCCACGGAGAGCTTAAACAGCGGGTATATCACCGGTTCCAACAGGGTGCTGCGGACCAGGAAGAACAGCCCAGCCGCGATAAGCCCCATAATAAAGCCCATGAAGGAGAGCGCCACGCCGGCATCAAAAACCTTGTCCGCGCGGCCCGCTCCTATCTCGCGGCCTATTATCACCGCGGCCGCGGAGCCGACAGCAAAGACGGCGGTCGTGAATATGCGCTCGAGGTTCCCCGCAATCGTGTAGGCCGCGAGTATCTGCGTGCTGCCCGCCATGTGGCCCATTATCACAGGGTAGAGGGAGGTGCCCAGGCTCCAGAGCGCCTCGTTCAAAATAACGGGCGAGGCGTACCTGAAAAAGTCGCCGACGATTGTCTTGCCCGGGCGAAGGACCAGCCCCGGCACAAGAGGCAGGCGCCTGCTTCTCGCGGCGTAGATTATTACTATGGCAAACTCGGCCACGCGCGAGCAAAGGGTCGCGAGCGCCGCTCCGGCAACGCCCATCGCGGGCGCGCCGAATTTTCCGAAGATGAGTACCCAGTTGAGAAAGACGTTAAGGCCCGCCGAGGTGCTGAACACCATGACGCCGAGCTTCGTATTCTCCATGCTGCGCTGCGTGGCTATGTAGATGCTGCTTATCGCGTTGAACACAAAGGCGAAACCGACTATCCTCGCATAGTCGCAGCCCAGGGGGATTAGCTCCTGATTGTCGGTGACGAGTCTGAGAATTTTCTCCGGAAACAGGGACATGCCGACGGCGACTATGATGCAGAAGGCCGCGGAGACGTATATCCCCATGCCCATTACGCGGTTTATCGTCCTCGTGTCGCTCTTGCCCCAGTACTGCGAGACCATGACGCTCACTCCGCCCTGCGTCCCGAAAATTATGAGAGTGACAATAAAAAAAGGAGTGTTCGCCATCGTAACCGCCGCGAGATACTCCTCTCCGAGCGCCCCGACCATGAAGGTGTCGGCAAGCGCGACAAGCTGAGTTATCATGTTCTGCAATACTATCGGAAGCATCAGCAGAAAAGCCGTTTTATAAAAACCCTTAGGTTGTCTGAGTGCCGCTAACATTATCTAAACCCTTTCAAGAATCCCTTTAAGCAATAGTTTATTTTCCCAGAACGCCGAACAGCTCCCCTCTCGCCTCGACAAGGGCGGAAACAAGGGCCTCCGCCTCGTCGATAGTGTTTTGGGCGCAAAGGCTCACGCGCAGGGCCCCGTCAATCTCGCTCTCCGGCAGGCCCATTGCCTCGAGCACATGGCTGCGCCTGCCCCTCTTGCAGGCCGAGCCCTTGGACACGCAGATGCCCCGCGCGTCCAGCCAGTTCAGGAGCACCTCGCTCTTGTACCCGGGCAGGGACACGCAGAGTATATGCGGAGCCGCAGCCGAGCCCAGAATCTTCGCCTCCGGAAGGCGGGCATTAAGCTGAGTCCTTATATAGTCCCTTACCCTCGTCATCTCCATAATGTCGCGCTCGCGGCTTTTAAGGGCGCTGTTCACCGCCGCGCCGAAGCCCGCAATGAGGGGCACGGATTCGGTGCCCGAGCGAAGGCCGGACTCCTGCCCTCCGCCGAAGCTCCTCGGCGCAAGGCGCAGCCCCTTCCTGACATAAAGCGCGCCGACCCCTTTAGGCCCGTGTATCTTGTGGGCGCTGAGCGTCAGAAGGTCGACTCCGAGCGACTTCACCGTGAAGGGCATCTTCATGAAGCCCTGCACGGCGTCGCAGTGCAAAAGCGCCTGCGATTTTCTGCGCCTCAGCATCCTGGACACCTCTGCCACGGGCAGAACGGAGCCGACCTCGTTGTTCACAAGCATGAGCGAAACGAGCACGGTGTCCTCGCGCAGCGCCTCTTCAAAGGCCGAGGCCGGTATGTCGCCGTTCCTGTCCGGCCTCAGGTACTCGACCTTAAAGCCCTGGCGCTCTAGCTCCGCCATGCACTTTAAGACCGCGTCGTGCTCTATGGCAGTGGTGATAATATGCCTTCCGCGGTGCTTCATCTGCTCCGCCGCGGAGAGGATGGCGAGATTGTCCGCCTCGGTGCCGCCGGAGGTAAAGTAAATCGTCTCGGGCGGAGCCCCAACCGCCGCGGCCACGGCGCTTCTCGCTGTGCTTATGATTTCGCGGGCCTCTCTGCCGAGGGCGTGTGAAGACGAGGGATTCCCATAGCTTTCGGTCATGGCAAGGTAAACCGCCTTCGCCGCCTCCTCCGAAACCCTGGTCGTCGCCGCATTGTCGAAATATATCACTTTACGCCCTCCTTTCCGGCTTGTGAAGCTCTTGTTTTTCATGTATAATATCAGGATAATTATCCTCTAGGAAAGCGGCTTATAATATAAGCGCCGCCTCTGCCCGGCCGGCAGGGTAAACGAAACTTATAATATACTAATTTCCACGGCATTTCAAGGGGGAACCCGTTAATGAAATTCAGCTTCATCACGCTCGGCTGCAAGGTCAACCAGTTCGAGAGCCAGGCGATGGCCGCGCTTCTGGAAGAGCGCGGGCACAGCCTCGCCGGGAAGGGCGAGACAGCCGACGCATATATTATAAACACCTGCGCCGTCACCGCCGAAAGCTCGAGAAAGTCAAGGCAGGCCGTGCGCCACGCGATGAGCGAAAACCCGAACGCAATCACCGCGGTCTGCGGCTGCTGGGCGCAGATAAGCCCCGAGGAGGCCGCCTCCCTGGGCGCGCAGCTCGTCTTCGGCAGCGCCGACAGGCTCGAGCTCGTCAAGGCCATAGAAAGGGCCTACGAGGAGCGCAGACCGCTGAGGCGCATCGACGACCCGATGAGCAGGCGCAGTTTCGAGCTGCTGCCGGCAGGTTCCGGAATCGGGCGCACGCGCGCGATGCTCAAAATTCAGGACGGCTGCCAGAACTTCTGCGCCTACTGCATAATCCCCTACGCACGCGGGCCCGTGCGCAGCCTAAGGCCGGAGGACGCCGTCTCGCAGGCGATAGGCCTTCAAAGCGAGGGCTACCGCGAGCTTGTGATTACCGGAATCGAAATCTCCTCCTACGGGCGCGACCTCGGCGATATAAATCTTACCGACATAACGGAGAAAATCTGCCTTGCGGTGCCGGATATGCGCGTCCGCCTCGGCTCGCTCGAGCCGCGGACTGTCACCGAGGACTTCTGCAGAAGGCTCTCCAGGCTCCCTAACCTCTGCCCGCATTTTCACCTCTCGCTCCAGAGCGGCTCTTTATCGACGCTGCGCCGCATGGGCCGGCGCTACACGCCTGAGGAGTTTTACGCGGGCGTACAGCTGCTGCGAAGGTACTTTCCGAACTGCGGCATAACCACCGACCTTATCGTCGGCTTCCCGGGCGAGACGGAGGAGGAATTTGAAGAGACGCTGAGATTCATCGAAAAGTGCGCCTTTTCCTCGATGCACATCTTCCCCTACTCCAGGCGCCCGGGCACAAGGGCCGCCTCGATGGAAGGACAGCTCCCCCGAAGCGTCAAAAAGGAGAGGGCGGCGAGAGCCGCGGCGCTTGCCCGGCGCATGAAGGACAGCTTCCTCAGCGCGCAGATTGGCCTTATTGCAAGCGTGCTTGTCGAAACTGCGGAGGAGGGGTACGCGACGGGCTTTACCGGCAACTACTGCGAGGTCCGCGTGCGCGGCAGCGTCGCCCGCAACGAGACCGTGTCCGTCAGGATAACCGGCAAGAGCGGCGGGATGCTCACAGCCGAGCTTGTATAAAGTATAAAGGAATCAAAAAGCCTCAAACCGGATTTGTTTCAAAATCCTGGTTGACAGCACTTTAGCGCTGTAATATAATATAAAGATAATACAGTTAGTTGAATTGGAGGTCTTACTTTATGACAACAAACAGAGTCTACAACTTCTCCGCCGGGCCATCAATGCTCCCTCTCGAAGTGCTCGAGAAGGCGGGCTCCGAGATTACCAACTACGGCGGCTCGGGAATGTCGGTAATGGAGATGAGTCATCGAAGTAAGGTCTTCCTCGATATATTCGAAGAAGTCAAAGCCGATGTAAAGCGCTTGCTTAAAGTGCCCGACAACTACCACATCCTCTTCCTGCAGGGCGGCGCGACTTTGCAGTTCGCCATGGCGCCGATGAACCTGATGGGCAGAACCGGCAAGGCCGACTACGCGATAACCGGCAACTTCTCAAAGCTCGCCTACAAGGAAGGAGTAAAGTACGGAACCTGCAACATAGCGGCGACGACGGAAGCCGCCAACCATACATATATCCCCTCGCAGTCCGAGCTTAAGCTCGACAAGGACGCGTCCTACTTCTACTACTGTGCGAACAACACCATATACGGCACGGAGTGGAAGTACGTCCCCGACACCGGAGATGTGCCGATAGTCTGCGACATGTCCTCGAATATTATGTCCAAGCCTATAGACGTTTCAAAATACGGCATTATCTTCGCCGGAGCGCAGAAGAACCTGGGCCCCGCCGGCGTCACGCTCGTGATAGTGCGCGACGATCTTATCGGCAACGAGCTGCCCTACACGCCGGTCCTGATGAGCTACAAGACCATGGTCGAGAAAGACTCCATGCACAACACCCCGCCCTGCTACTGCATATACATGCTCGGCCTCGTGCTCAAGTGGATTGACAGCAAGGGCGGCCTTGAGGCCATGGAGAAGCTGAGGGCCGAGAGGGCGAAGATTCTCTACGACTTCCTCGAAGAGAGCGAGCTCTTCAAGTCGCCCGTGCGCCCGGATTCGCGCTCCGAAATGAACATACCCTTCGTCACCGGCGACAAGGAACTCGACAAGCAGTTCGTCAAGGAGGCCGAGGAGCACGGCCTTGTCAACCTTGCAGGCCACCGCACGGTCGGCGGCATGCGCGCTTCAATCTACAACGCAATGCCCATCGAGGGCGTCAGGGCCCTTGTCGAGTTCATGAAGGAATTCGAGCGCAAAAACAAGAAATAAAGGAGCATCGTTCATGTATACGGTAAAAACTCTGAACAAGATAGCCGAAGTAGGCACGCAGCGGCTCGACTGCGGCCTGTTCTGCATAGACGACTGCTGCGAAAACCCCGACGCGATACTCGTCCGCTCGGCGAAGATTGACCCCTGCTCCCTCAGCGACAATCTCCTGTGCATAGCACGCGCGGGCGCGGGCGTGAACAACATCCCGGTCGACGTCTGCACCGAGAAGGGCATAGTGGTCTTCAATTCCCCCGGCGCAAACTCCGGCGGCGTCAAGGAGCTTGTAATAGCCTCCCTGATTATCGCCTCCCGCGACATCGTGGGCGGCATTGAGTGGGTAAAGAGCATAGCGGACAAGGGCGATGAGGTCCCCGCTCTGGTTGAGAAGGGCAAGAGCGCCTTCGCCGGGCCCGAGATATTCGGCAAGACGCTCGGAATAATCGGCCTCGGCGCGATAGGCGCGAAGGTCGCGCAGGACGCCTACGCCCTCGGCATGAAGGTAATCGGCTACGACCCCTATCTCTCGGACACCGTTCGCATGATGCTCGCGGGGAAGGTCAGCTTCGTCGACGACATCACCGAAGTCTACAAAAACTGCCACTACATAACCCTGCATCTCCCCTACACCGAGGCAACGAAGCACCTCATCAACGCCGAAACCCTCGCGATGATGATGGACGGGGTAAGGATTATTAACCTTGCCAGAGGCGAGCTTGTAAACGACGACGACATGCTCGCGGCCATCGAGAGCGGCAAGGTCGCCCGCTATGTGACCGACTTCCCGAACGCCAAGACGGCAAACGCCAAGGGCGTCATCCCGATTCCGCACCTCGGCGCCTCCACTCCCGAGAGCGAGGACAACTGCGCGATTATGGCGGCCGACGAGATAAGGGAGTATATCGTGAACGGCAATATCATAAACTCCGTGAACTTCCCCGGCGTCTCGATGGAGCGCGGCGGGGAGAGCCGCCTTGTCATACTGCGCAGGAACATCGACGGAATGCAGTCCGCCTTCCTCGAGGCAATAAGGGCCGAGGGCCTCAGCGCCGTCGGCACAGCCGACAAGTCGAAGGGCAAGACCGCGGCGACGATAATAGACCTCAGCGGCAAGGCGGGCGAGAGCCTTATAAACAAGCTCTCCTCAATCGAAGGGGTTATACGCGTAAGGGCGATATAGAGCGAGTTCAAGACAGCTTAGGCGTACCGGAAAGGTACGCCTAAGCTGTTTTTACGGACTATTCGTCCACGCCTGCGCTCGTTTTAAGCCGCGCTCCCTCGGCGTTTCTGATATTGACATCCATCTCCCTGAAGGGTATCCAAATGCCGTTTTTGTCGAAGGCCTCCTTGACAATCTCGTTGAGCTCGTAGTAGACGGTCCAGTGGTCCTCGTTCCTGCACCAGGCGCGCAGGACAAAGGTCAGGCCGCCTTCGTCAATCGAAAACAGCCTTACGAAAATCTCCTCGCCCTTGTCTATGAGCGGGTGCGACTCGGCCGCCTCGGTGAGAATCTTTTTAACGAGCTTAACGTCTGAATCGTAGGCGACGCTGAACTTCATGTCGAGCCGCCTTTTCGGCATCGTCGAGTAGTTGGTGATTACCTGATTCGAGAGGCTGCCGTTCGGGATGATTAGCGTGTTGTTGCCAATCGTCGTTATCGTCGTGTAGATTATGCCGATATTGCTCACGGTGCCTGCCCTGCCGTCTTCAAGCTCGATATAGTCCCCAATCCTGATAGTCTTAAAGAATATGATGAGCACGCCGCCGGCGAGGTTGCTGAGGCTCCCCTGCAGCGCAAGGCCGACCGCGAGCCCGAAGGAGCCTATGAGCGTGATAATCGAGGCCGTGGGGACGCCCAGAACCGCCGCCGCGGTGAAAATTATTAGCGCCCTGAGGACAATCGAGGACAGGTTGTGCATAAAGTTCCTGACGCTCTTGTCGAACCTGCTGAAAATCTTTGCCCTTGAGAACATCGCGGCGAGATTCTTAACGAGCCAGAAGCCGACGACTATTATAAGCGCCGCGCCCAGAAGGCGCATAACCGCGCTTACCGCCGCTTCCGAGATGTTCGCTTTCAGGTACTCGATTAAATCGGTCATTTCCTTACCCCGCTTTCCGCCGCCGGGCCGCTTTGGCAGCGTAGACTAAAGCTATTTTCCCCGCTTTGGTCTCCAAAAAAAGAGTTAAAGACTAAATTTCAGGCATTATCGCCCGGAAAGGGCGGCAAACGCCGAAAACAGCCGCTATTGCGGCTATTTTAGCATATAAAACCGTATCTTACAACCAAATCCGCCATAAAGGGCGTTTTTTCGGGCCGGCTGCATAGCCCGCCGGGGCGGGCGCGGCAAGCTTGAAAGGCAGAGAAAGCCCGCCGCCCGCAGGGTCGTGAAGCGCCGAACCTGCCCGCCATAGCCCCGTACTTTTTCCCAAAAACGAGGGAAACAATAAAGAGCGGAGTGTTTCCGAGGCGCGCGAGCCCCGTTTGCGTATACCGGCAGGCGCAGGTTTAAACGGCGGCGCAGATATTTACAAGGGCGGCAAACGAGCCGAACACGTTTTTCCTGCAAGCCGGAAATATTCAGCTTTGCAATCCGCTCCCTGCATAATTTGACAATCTGCTCTTCGCTCTCTATAATAAAATGATATATTGAGCAGGCTTGTCCTGCGGGCGGGAAGTATTCTCTCTTCCTGCGCTTAGAACGACTTGCGCGTATTTGCCGGCGCGACTGTTACCACTATAACCCCCAGCTTAGCATTATAATCTGGGGTAAGCCCGAAAGGACGCTGTATGGATACGGTTCTGTTTGATTTGGACGGCACCCTGCTTCCCTTAAGCAACGAGAGCTTCGTCAGGGCTTATTTCAAGGCCTTTCTCGAAAGGTTTGCCTACCTGAACTTCGAGCCCCAGGCCCTAATAAAGGCCGTGTGGAGCGGGACCGAGGCCATGATGAGAAACGACGGCAGGAAGCTGAACCGCGAGGTCTTCTGGGAGGCCTTCTCCTGCGCGCTCGGGAAGGACATGCGCCCCTACGAGGGCGAGTTTGAAAACTTCTACAAAAACGAGTTTAACTCCGTCCGCTCGGTCGCATCACCCGCGCCGCTTGCAAACGAGTGCGTAAAGGAGCTAAGGCGCCGGGGCTACACCGTTGTGCTCGCAACAAACCCCATCTTCCCCGCCGTCGCAACCGAGGCGCGCGTCGAATGGGCGGGGCTTGACAAGGACGATTTCGCGCTGATAACGACCTACGAAAACTCCCGCTTCTGCAAGCCGAACCCAAGCTACTTTACCGACATACTCGAGCGCATCGGGAAAAGGCCGCGGGACTGCATCATGATAGGGAACGACACCGAGGAGGACGGCGCGGCGCTAAAGCTCGGCATCCCCGTCTTTCTCCTCGGCGATTGCATAATCGAGACCGAGGAGCACAGAGCGGAGAGCTTTGAGCGCCTCAGCTTTAAGGATTTGAAAAACTATATAGACTCACTGCCAATACTAAACTGAAACGGAGAGCTGAGTATGAAGTTCAAAATGGTGCACGAAAACTACAACGTGAAGAATCTAGAGGAGTCCCTGAAGTTCTACGAAAAGGCGCTCGGCCTGAAGGAAAAAAGGCGAATAACCGCCCCGGACGGCTCCTTCACCATCGTCTATCTGGGGAACGAGGCCTCGGACTTCGAGCTGGAGCTGACGGAGCTGCGCGACCACAGGCAGCCTTACGACCTCGGCGAGTGCGAGTTCCACCTTGCCTTCCGCGCGGACGATTTTGATGCCGCAAAGAAGCTGCACGAGGAGATGGGCTGCATCTGCTTTGAAAACCCGGAGATGGGCATTTATTTCATACAGGACCCGGACGGCTACTGGCTCGAAATCCTGCCGCCGGAAAGGTAAGGCCCGACTGCGCGCGCACAAATATTCCAGATAATATTTTTATCGGGGGTCTTGTTATTTCCGCATTACTGTGTTATTATCATCAGGTATTCATCTAAATCTTTGAACTCACATCTCTGTAAGTTGTTGTTCTTTGATGATTTACATGAGTATGTGAGTTTTTCATTTTTATGGATACAATTTATGTTCTTTATGGAGGTACCGGAATGAACAGAGGTACAGTAAAATGGTTTAACCCGGAAAAGGGTTACGGCTTCATAGCCAACGACGAAGGCGGAGACGACATCTTCGTCCACTTCTCCGCGATTAATGCGGAAGGCTTCAAAACCCTCGCCGAGGGACAGAAGGTCACCTTCGAGATTGAAACCGACCCCAGAAACGCGGGCAAACTGCGCGCCGCTAACGTAAATCTCGCGTAAGCTTCAGCGCATTTAAAAACACCTGTTATGTCCATGCAAAAGCAAGAAAAGGCGGCCCTGTAAAACCCGCCTTCAACATATACTGACCGTGTTTTTTCGCAGAGCGGATTTCCGCTCTGCGTTTTTTTGCCTCCGCCCCCTTCCCTCATAGCGCCGGTTCAAGGTTTTTGAATATTCCTTCTTCCGCTGGCTAATAATACATCTGAAATCGGGCTGCAAGGGGGGTGTGGTGATGGACCATTGTAAAACAGACAATCAGAATAGACAGAATAATAAGAACGATCAGAACAATAAGAACAATAACCAGAATAATCAGAACAATCAGAACAATAAGAAGAATAATCAGAATAATCAGAGCAGCAGATAGGGTTCTGGCTCTAATCGAAGACTGCAAAAGATAGCCGTTTTACAAAATGCTGTAGAACGGCTATTTTTTAGCTTTATTTCTCCTCCCTCCTTAGCATAAAAAATACGCCGAGGGCACACGCCGCCGCGCCGCAGACTATTTGGGCCGCCGACGGAAAATCGCGGTTGAACAAAACAGCCGAGCTGTCCTCTCCGCCGACAATCGCCGCGACTACGGTGACAACTCCGAAAATAAGGCAGACAAGGCCCACCTTCCAGAGCCTTGATTTCTTTGAAAAGGGTTTCATATTGCAGTCTCCTTTTTGATTGGCTTTTCCTTGTTCATGTTCCCGCGGGACGGGCGCGGCGGGGGTTTTTCCGTGTCTGTTCTGTCAAAGGGGCGGCATCTTGATTGATGCAGCCTTACCAAGTTTTGCTCACAAGAGCGCGCGGTATGCATCTTTTAAAGCACAGCACAGGGCCTTTCCCGCTTTTCTTGACCATTCGCTCGATAACGCTTATAATTTTCCTATGGCGCGAGCCGGACAAGCAGACTTTTTAGTTGCAAACGCGCAGCGAATAAACAGCGCCCGCCGGCCATCGCGGCGCGCCGGGCGGTTTCAGCAGTGCGCGAATACATATCAGGTTGTGGACGAGGTTGAGGGAAACGGAAAGTATTATTGGAAAAAACGAGGGTTTAACAAAGCATAAAACCTGCTGTATATTCTGCGCCGGGGATTACGGCGGGATAGATTTCGGCGACTTAACGGACTGCCTCATCATAGCCGCCGACGCGGGCTACAGCGAGCTTAAAAAGCGCGGCATCAGGCCCGACCTTGTCGTAGGCGACTTCGACTCGCTCGGCTCGCCCCCCGAGGGCGTGGAAATCCTAAGGCACCCCGTGATGAAGGACGAGACGGACTCGCATCTTGCCGTCGACGAGGGCCTCAGGCGCGGCTGCAGCCGCTTTAAAATCTACGGGGCCCTGGGCGGCAGGCTCGACCACACGCTGGCCAACATACAGCTTCTAACGCGCCTGGCAAGGCGCGGCGCGCTCGGCTATATTTTTGGCGACGGCGTTGCGCTGACGGCGATAAAGGAGTGCAGCCTGCGCTTTGAGGCCGGCTACGAGGGAATCCTCTCGATTTTCAGCGCCGGGGAGCGCGCGGAGGGCGTCACGCTTAAAGGGCTCAGGTACCCGTTAAACGAGGCGGTTTTAACAAACGACATAACCCTGGGTGTCAGCAACGAGTTCACCGGAGAGGAAGCGCTCGTGAGCGTAAAAAAGGGCGTTCTGCTTATCTCCTGGCTCGGCAACTCCGGCAAAGCTCTGCCGGAGGTATGCCCCTAACAAAGGCCGAGAAGGGCTGAAAGCGCACAAGCGTTTTCAGCCCTCAGATTGTAGACAAAGCAAAAAAGCTTCGCAGAGTTTGCCGCCGTAGCGGCAAAAAGATTCAAAATGCGTCATTTCCGGCGACATGCGCGTCGGAAATGACACATCTCATGCAGGGAGCGGCTGAGCGACCTGCATGCAGCTTTTTGTCGGAAAACCCGAAAGAGCTTTGCCGACAGTTGAGAAAAGGCTGAAAGCGCACTTGCGTTTTCAGCCTTTTCCGCACCTGAGCCTGCGTTTATATGAAAGGAGGCTAATAAGCTGAAACAGGTACTGCGGGGCCCCAGGGCTCAGCCTGAGGCAACCCGCAGTCATCCTACTTAATCTAATTGCTTTCCGATTTCTCCACGGGCGGGCAGGGGCAGGCTTCCTTCGGTTCGTCAAAAACCGTCTCCTTCAGGGTGTTGATGCCGCCGGGCTTAATGCAGTGGCATGCCACAAAGTGCCCGGGGCTCACTTCGAGCAGAGGAGGCGTACCCTTTCTGCAGCCCTCGGTGACATAGTTGCAGCGCTTTGCAAAGCGGCACTCGTCCGGAGGATCAATCGGGGATGTGACCTCGCCGCGGAGCTTGATGTGGTCCGGATTCGCGCCGACCTCGGGAATCAGAATCGCGCTGAGCAGCGCCTGGGTGTACGGATGCATCGGGTTTTCAAAGAGCTCCTCAGAGGGCGCCTTCTCGACCACCTGGCCCAGGTACATGACCATAATGTCGTCGGCAAAGTAGTTGACGACGGAGAGGTCATGGGTGATGAACATATAGGTCAGGCCCATGCTTTGCTGCAAATCGCGCAGCAGGTTGAGAATCTGGGCCTGAATCGAAACGTCCAGAGCCGAAACGGGTTCGTCGCAGACAATGAACTTGGGGCTCAGCGACAGGGCCCTTGCGATTCCGATACGCTGGCGGCGTCCGCCGTCGAGCTCGTGCGGATAGGCGTTTATAAGGCGCTCGTCAATGCCGACGACCTCCATCAGTTCAAGGACACGGTTTTCAATGTCCAGCTCGGTAGCGTTGGGAATGATTTTGTTGAACTTGATGGGTTCGGCGATGAGCTCGAGGACCGTCTTTCTGGGGTTGATTGAGGAATAGGGGTCCTGGAAGATAATCTGCATATCCCTGCGGAGCTTCTTCATCTCTTTGCGCTTGGCTTCCAGGATATTCTCGCCCTCGAAAATTACCTCGCCCTCCGTCGGCTCAATCAGGCGGAGAATGCAGCGTCCAAGCGTTGATTTGCCGCAGCCGGACTCGCCGACGACGCCGAGGGTCTTGCCTCGCTCAATCGTGAAGTTCACGCCGTCGACAGCGTGGACGGTGCCTCTCGGGCTCTTAAAATATTTCTTTAAATTCCTGACTTCCAAAAGCTTATCCATGTCGCCACCCCTCAATGCTAAAGCCCGGCTCGTCATATCTCGAGCAGGCCACAGTATGCGTGTCGCTCACGCGGCGCAGCTCCGGTTTCTTCGCCCGGCAAGCATCCGTCGCATAGCGGCAGCGCTCTGCAAACGCACAGCCGGGAGGCAGTCTTGTGGGATCCGGCATGAGGCCGGGGATCGGCTTTAACGGCACATGCCTGTTGTTTATCTTAGGCAGGGAGTTGAACAGGCCCTCGGTGTATGGATGCATGGTCCTGTTGAACACGTCCTCCAAGGTGCCGTATTCGACGATGCTTCCCGCATAGAGGACCGCGACTTCGTCGCACATCTTCGCCACAACTCCGAGGTCGTGCGTAATCATAACAAGCGCAGTATTGCACTTCTCCTTCAGGTCGTTCATCATGGACAGGACCTGAGCCTGTATCGTCACGTCCAGAGCGGTCGTCGGCTCGTCTGCAATCAGTACGCTGGGATTGCAGGCCAGCGCAATAGCAATGACCACGCGCTGCTTCATTCCGCCGGAGAACTGGTGGGGATAATCGTAGGCGCGTTCGCCGGGGATACCGACTAGCTCCAGCATCTCAATGGCGCGGTCCATCGCTTCCTTCCTGCCGACGTGCTCGTGCAGACGAACACTTTCCGCAATTTGGTCACCAACGGTCATAACGGGGTTGAGAGAAGTCATGGGGTCCTGGAATATCATCGAGATATCCTTGCCACGTATCTTTTCAAGCTGGTGCGGCTTCATGCTGAGTATATCCTTGCCGCAAACGGTGATTTTCCCGTTCTTGATGACTCCCGGAGGATTCGGGACAAGGTTCATTATGGCCAGCGCGGTGGTAGTCTTGCCTGCGCCGGTCTCGCCGACGAGACCTATGGCCCTTTTCTTCTTCAGCTTGAAGCTGACGCCGTTAACGGCCTCGACAACAGATTTTTTCAGGACATAGTGCACGACCAGGTCTTGGACCTCGAGCACGATGTCTTCGTTATTAGTAATAACGGCCTGCTGGCTGCCTGCCGTTTCAATTGCTTTATTGCTCATATCTTCACCCTCATTTTTTCAGCTTCGGATCCAGCGCGTCGCGCAGACCGTCACCCAGAAGCGCGCAGGCAAAGGCCAACAGCATGATGAACAGGCCCGGGAATGTGCACAGATGCGGCGCATAAGTGATGAAGTTGCGGCTGCCGGAAATCAGAGCGCCCCACTCCGGCCTGGGGGCTGCAATACCAAAGCCGAGGAAGCTCAGGCCGGCCGCGGCAAGGATGGAGGTCGCCATTCTGGCGGTTGCGGTAACGATCAGCGGAGAGAGACTGTTGGGGAGTACTTGAGTAAATATGATACGGAACTCGGACATGCCTATCGCCCGGGCTGCTTCCACATACTCGTTGTTCTTGGTGGTAAGCACCGAGGCTCTCGCCATGCGGATAAAGCCGGCGATATTCGTAACTCCTACGGCTATCAGCAGGTTTAACAGATTCGGCCCCAGAATGGTGACGATGACCATGCCGAGCAGTGTGCTGGGAATCGAGGACATAATGTCCGATATACGCATTATCAGGTTGTCAACCCAGCCGCCGAAATAGCCGGCAATCGCGCCGAAGAAGGTGCCTACTATAACGCCGATGGCGACGGCGCCGAATGCAACGGCGAGCGAATAGCGGGAGCCGTAGGCGATTCTTTTTGCAAGGTCGCGTCCGGATTCATCGGTTCCGAAAAGATGCTGCGAAGAAGGCGGCGCGAACCTGTTTTTGGAGTTTATGGTGTATATGTCTTGGTAGCTGATGAACAAGAAGGAATAGATCATCATCAGGACCATGGCGGCGAGTATAATCAATCCCACAACCGCGCCGGGATTGCTGCGCAGGCGTCTCCAAACAGCAAGCGTGCGGTTTTCTTTTTCGTACTGGCGCGAAACGGCCACTTGTGCCTTAACGTTACTGCTCATGCCTCCACCTTCCTCTTCTTCCCACGGGTATAGGCAGACCTGATACGCGGGTCAATCGCGGCGTAAACGAGGTCGACTATGAGTAGGATAATCGTGTACATCGTGGCGGTCAGGATAACGCAGCCGCAGGCCATTATGGTGTCGCGGCGGTTAATGGCCTCAACGAGCAGGTTTCCGACGCCGGGCCAGGAATACACAGCCTCAATGACGGCGGAGCCGCCCAGGGTTATGCCCAGCATCATGCCTATCTGGGTGATGATGGGAATCCACGCGTTGCCGAGCTCGTGCTTATATGTAACTCTGCGCTCGGGCACGCCCTTCGCGCGGGCGGTGCGCAGGAAGTCCTGACGGGAAACATCGAGTATCGAGGATCTCGTCTGGCGGGTAATCGAGGCCATCATGGAGAAGCCGTTGGCGACTACGGGCAGCACATAGGACTTCCATGTCCCGTCATAAGCGGCGGGAAACATCTTAATCTTCGAGGAGAAGTAAATCAGCAGCATCAGGCCGAGCCAGAAGCTGGGCATGGAAAGGCCGAGCATGGCGAAAGCCGTCGTAAGGTTGTCCCATATTGTGCCGGCATGCTTCGCCGCAAATATACCCGCCGGTATCGCAAGCGCCACGCCGAGTATGAGAGAATAGATGGAAAGACGAAGGGTATAGGGGAATCTGATTTTATACTGCTCCCAGACGGAGAGGTTCGAAATCTGAGACCTTCCCAAATCCCCATGCAAAAGGTTCCAGATATATTTTCCATACCGCACGATTAGCGGCTTATCCAAATCGTACTTGGCGCGCAGGGCCTGGATGTCTTCCTCGGTCATCTCATCCGTAATCATCGTGTCGGTGATTTCGCCCGGTGCCAGGTCTATCAGCCAGAAGATGATGAAGCTGACGCACAGTAGGATTGGAATAAGCATCGCTATACGTATAGCGCAGTATCTCAGCATTAAATACAACGCCCTTTCTTATTGCAATTAAGGTAGAATGGGCGGCGACATAAGGTCAAAGCCGCGTATGCCGCCGCCCCGCTTCTTAGGTTTCAGGTGAAATTTAGGCGTAAAGAGTCACGCTAAAAAGTGTTGCCCAGTACTACTTAAGCCAGTAGGCTCTGCCGTAGTCGTGGTTGTTGGTCGGGAAGTAGACCGCTCCGCCGGCTCCCTTCTGGGCACCGATGAAGAGCTGCATATGGATGGTGCCGAGATAGGGCATATCTTCGTAAACGATCTCCTGAATCTTGTAGTAGAGCTTCTGGCGCTCCTCTCCGTCCGGAGTCGCGGCGGCCTGATCTATCAGCGCCGTAACCTCGGGGTTCACATAGCAGGCCCTGTTGGAGTTGGACGGCGTAAAATAGCTCTTGCAGGAGCTGGCCAGCGGAGACCATGCGCCGGAGTTGACAATGATGTCGCAGTTATTGTTTTCGAAGGTAGCTATAGAGGCCATGGTGGGACCGTCAACCTTGCGGACCTCGGCGTTGATGCCTATATCTCTGAGCTGGGCCATAACTACTTCGGCGGTCTTGATGGTATGCGCCAGGTGTGCGTAGATTTCAATTGTTTCGCCGTTATAGATGCTCTTTGCAAGATACTCTTTCGCCTTGTCGAGATCCTGCTGGATCAGCGGCAGATTCCTGTTCTTGTAGGCGGTGTTGTTGCCCCAGAACGTACCGCTGTCAACAATCTTGCCGTAGCCGTCGAACGCGATGTCAAGAATGGCTTCCCTGTCTATCGCGTAAGCAACAGCCAGGCGGAAGTTCTTATCGCCGGTTATCGGCTTTCTCATGTTGAAGGCTATGTAGTTGCAGTTGTCCATTACGTAGGAATAGACTTCATATTTGGGGTTATTCTCAAACTCCGGAACGCGTATGCTGGGCAGGTCTGCAAACGTGAACTCACCGTTCTCAAGCATGATGAGGCGGGTGGTTTCCTCCGGGATATGGCGCAGTACAAACTTCTTGCAGAGAGCTTTCTCGCCCCAATAGTCGTCGTTTGCAAGAAGGATAATGCTGTCGTTGGGGATGAGATTATCCAGCTTGAAGGGACCGGTGCCAACCCAGCCGCCCTTCTCGGGATCTTTCTCATATGCATCGCGGTTCATTATAGGGACGTAGGGATACGAAACGTCGAATATAAAGTCAACGTTGGGGTTCTTCAGGGTGATGTTGATTTCATGGTCGTTGACTATCTCATAGCTTTCAACCTGATTCAGGCGGTCAAAAATCTGCGTACCCTGAGCTCCTTTAGCCCTGTCGATGGTGAAGGCGACGTCGTCAGCCGTGAAGGGCTCGCCGTTGTGATACTTTACGCCCTCGCGGAGCTTGAAGTTGAAGTGTACGTTGTCCTCGGTGCTCCACTCGGTAGCGAGGCAGGGCTCGTACTTGCCGTCAACCGTATAGTATACAAGGGTATCGAAGAGCAGGTGCGAGTAGATGCCGAACTGGCTGCTCGCCGCACCAGGGTTGAACGGGTCGATTATGGCGACCTTGTCGGCTATGTAGAGGTTGATCGTGTCGTGATACTCAGGTTCCTTCGTGGTGGGAGTCGTGCCAGTCTCGGTCGGCTGAGCGCTTGGCGCGGGAGTGTTGGTCGTTCCGCCGCCGCCGCATCCGTACAGGAGACCGATGCAGAGAACTAAACAAAGGGCCATGCAGACAATCTTTTTCATTTTTGTTCCTCCTTTAATCTTCTTTAGAACTTAAGTCGTCTGACATGCTTGGGGTTGCGATGCTTCCTCTTGCCGAGTTCGATTATGATTTTTTCACTGCGGCCAAACGCCTGTCTCGGCCTCTCCCGGCCTCACCCCCTTCTTCGGCTTCTTGCGTACTCAAGAGATAACGCCAAAAGTCGGGATTATCACTACGAATGTTCGCGCAAGATTAAGTTGACTGGGTCTGCCATCATAATACGATTATATGATTTAAAACTGCATTCAAACAACTTAAAACGCTTTAATAACGCTTTTTTAAGTTAAAGGCGCTGAAAGGATTTTTACCAGTCGAGGCCGGCCGCGGCGCGAATCCTCTTCGCGGTCTCGGTGTAGGTGCCGTACTTGTACTCCTCCAGCTCGCGGACCAGCTCGGGGTCGGTGTTCTCCTGACGCGGCAGGGGAACGTCCTGCTCCATGCAGAGTATCTTCTGCACTTTCTTTATATCGACATTATGAGTTGTCGTACCGTCCTTGACGCAGACCGCTGCGGCAACTCCGGCTGCCTGTCCTGTGCCGACGCACTGCGGGATGAGGGTTACGCCGGAAATCGTCTCGGCGTCGGCGGAGAGGTGACGGCCGGGGCAGAGCAGGTTTTCAACCTTCTGCGGCAGCATTATGCGGTAGGGTATCTCAATCGGGGCCCCGTCGTTTACCATCGGAATAACGCTGTGCCATGCGATGACGTCGTCGAACTTCTTCGCCGTGGCTATGTCCAGCTTGGTGTAGACGTACTCTCCGACCAGGCGGCGGGAGCAGCGGCAGCCAAGCTGGGGCGCTATGTCGTATATGTAAGCGTTCTTGCCGTAGGGCATATTCTTGCGGCAGAACTCGACCAGCTTGCGGACGGAGTTTCTGACCGTAAACTCGGTGTAACGGATATCGTCGAGATTGCTGCAGTCGCGGTTGGGCAGCCAGTTGTTCCACCACACTACATCGTTGCTGCCGGCGGGGAAGAAGCCGGTCGGGTACCCAGCTATCTTGTTCAGATTCTGCCTGAAGGCGGCAGCCTCGGCGGGATTGGCCTTGGCCCAGCGGGCGAAGGCCTCGAAATCGACGCCTCCCATTCTCCAAACCAGTGCGGTCATGCTGCAGCGATTCTCTCTGATGTTATCGTTGCGGATAAAGCTGGATTCCCAGGGACAGCCGGTCTGGGAGAAGATGTCGCCGTCGCCGGTGGCGTCTATGACGATTTTGGCCATAATCGCCTTGCGGCCTTCCTTGGACTCGAAGATGACGCCCTTGATGGTGTTGCCGTCCATGATGGGCTTTGTGCCCCAGGCGTGGAGCAGAACCTTGATATTGGGCTGCTCCTGAATCATTGCGTCAAACTCGAGCTTCAGCTGGGTGGGCTCGTAATACGGCGCGCGAATCAAGAAGGGATTGTCCTTATCCGGCGCAACGCAGCCGTGAATCAGAGACCAGCGCTCCAGCTTGAACGCGTCTTTCTCCCCTATTTCCTCACGCTCGGGCGAAATGTAGGAGTCGGGAGCGTTCTTGTCAAGGCGGGTGAACCACTCCTCCTGGATTCCGCGGACGCAGAGGAAATTGTGCCAGCTCAGCGCCGGGATCATCAGGACGTAACCGCCGGTCACGTCTCCTCCAAAGTATCCGTAGCGCTCCATCAGAATAACTTTCTCACATCCGGCGCGGGCCGCGGCCAGGGCCGCGCTGTGACCTGCGCTGCCACCACCTACGACAAGCACGTCGCATTCATCGTAAATGGGCAGCTCGCTTGCGGGTTCCAAATAAGTTCTAGCCACTCGAACACCTTCCTTTGTTCTAATTGTATACCAACGCACCTGTTTCTGCAATCGATATGTTTTTACAGGTACGCAGTAATCTGTGTTTATTTCAATGATTTAGTTAATTAGTTAGCTAAAAGTTAACAAAAAATTTACAAATGCCCTTAAGCGGGCACCGGTCAAACTTGAAGCAATATTCTCGGAAAACTCACATCAAATAACGCGATTTGTTTATTTTCGATATTTCCGAAACCTGCAATCCTGAAAAAGCAAGGAAAAATCGCACTTTTTGAAACGTTTCTTGGTCAATATATCTCATCTTGCATAATATATCTTGCAAAATCTAGTTATTAATACAATACCACGCTTTTGGAGAAATTCAATATCTCTGAAGGTTTTTTGTTGAATATGCTGAAGGAATTTTTTTGCAAATTAGACGCTTGCTTTATTTATTTAATAGTGATATTATATCTTGCAAGAAATATTTATTTTCGTGAAAAGGGTGGATAAATGTCGGCTATAAAGAAAAGTTCCTTAGTTGATCAGGTATACCAGAAACTAAGGACCGAAATCATCATGTTAAAGCGCCCCATGGGAAGCAAGCTCAACGTCAACGATTTGCAGGAGGAGCTGGGGGTTAGCTGCACCCCCATTCGAGAGGCCATAAACCGGCTCCAGCAGGAGGGCCTTGTCATATACGAGAACAACAAGGGCGCGCACGTGCTTCTGCTGCAGGAGCACGACGTGCTCGAGATTCAGCAGCTTGCGGTGACTCTCCACTGCGCCGCCGCCAGGCTCGCCATGGTAAACGGCGACAGGACGGAAATCGCGACCGAGCTTGAAAAGCATCTCGAGGAATACAAGACCGCTCGCAACGTCCAGAGCGAGGTCATGGCCATCAACCGCTTCATGGGCACATTTTACCACAACTGCGGAAATCATCGCCTTGACAAAAGCATGATATCCATACAGGGACAGCAGCTTCTGCTCCGCTACATTTACGCGGGCTGCACTCCCGAGCGCGGCAAGCTGTGGGCCGACTACCAGAGAATGCTCGATGCAGTGCTAAGGGGCGACACGGAAGACCTATGCGCAGCAATTCAGGAAAACGCCGACAAGGCGACCCCGGTCCTCCTTGAATTCGTCAGGCAGTACCAGATTCCGGACAGCAGCGAAGATAGAGCCTCCGGCAAGGACAGGGGCCGCCGCAGAATGGTTCAGAACAAGAGCTTGTAAGCGTACTATTGTATAAACCTGACTAAACCAACAGCTTAATGAAAAACAAGGGCGGTGGATGTGCGTACATCCGCCGCCCTTATTTGCTGCTTGCGGGCCTGCCGGGCCGTTTCACACTTCGCTTATGAAAGCTCTGTCCCGGGCGCGAAGCTCTCAGGCCCTTTTGTATATCGTCCCCGGCAGGGCCCTGTCTATAAACAAAACACCGTCGAGATGGTCGATTTCGTGGCAGAGCACTCTGGCAAGCCCCAGGGTTGCCTCCACCTTTATCTGACTGCCGCGCTCGTCCAGAGCCTTGATGACGACCTTCTCCGGGCGCCGCACCACCCCGTATACTCCGGGTATGCTGAGACAGCCTTCGATGCCGTAGTTCTCCCCGCGGCTGTCTATGATGACGGGATTTATAAGCTTCAGAAGGGTGCCGCCGTACTCGGCCACAATGACCCGCCTCGGCAGGCCTATCTGTACGGCCGCAAGCCCCGAGCCCCCTTCCCTGCGCATCGTCTCGACCATGTCGCCAAGCAGGGCTCTTATCCCTTCGTCCACCCGCATTACTTCCTTGGACCTCGCCCTCAGAATGTTCAGCCGGCCAATCGGCGCCGGCTTTATTCTTAACAGCGCGCCGCCGGAGGGCGCGTTTCCGCGGCCGTTTGAGGCCAACTCCTCGTATTTATACTTTCTCACTTTGCGCAAAGCCATATCTTTTTCTCCCCGGCTGTCTTTCTCTATGGGCATTTTCGCCCGCCTTTTGCGCGTATGCCGCTTTTGTGCAGGCGCAGGTCTGAAAGAGCCCGCCGGACTTCTCTCCGCCCGCCTGCTTCCTACATCATATGCGGCATTTTCATCTCGGTCCCGGGCGCGGCCCCGGCAGTTTAAACCAGGCTTTGTTGACAGGCGGGGCTGCGGGGCGCTACAATGGAAGTAATTAGGATTTTTTAGCGCCTTTTTAATCCAATTTTAATTTTGCTCAAATTGAGCTTTAAATGTTTTCTGTTAACATTCCCATTGCAGGCCGCCGGGGAGCCCGAGGCACATCGCGGCGGGATTTTGGGCGGCTTTAATGGAATGAATTAACAGAAAACGGAGGAAAAGCGAATGGCTACTTTGGAACAGGTTGAAAGACTGAGGGAAAAGGCTGCTGTCAGCTTCGAGGACGCCAAGGCGGCGCTGGACGCCTCCGGCGGCGATTTGCTCGACGCTCTTATCTGGCTTGAAAAGCAGGGCAAGATAAAGCCCCCGGCCTCCGGCGGCTTCTACAGCAGCAGGGACGAAGGCGAGAGCGAGAGTGAAAGCGCTCAGAACGAAAGCGCGCGGAAAGAGAGCCGGGGCGAGAGCTTTTCCGACATGATAAAGCGCTTCGGCCGCTTCTGCGCAAGGCTGATTCACAAGGGAAACAGCAACTACTTCGAGGTTAAAAAGGACGGAAAGCTGATCCTTTCAGTACCCGTGACCGTCCTTGCGCTTTCCCTGATATTCGCCTTCTGGATTGTGCTGCCGCTGCTCGTGCTCGGACTCTTCCTCGGCTGCCGCTACTACTTCCGGGGCCAGGACCTCGGGCGTGAGTCCGTGAACAGGGTCATGGACACGGCCTCCGAGGCGGCGGAGAGCATCAAAAGGTCTTTTAACGAAAAATAAACCGGAGAAACCCGGGCGTTTCCCCGGAGCAAGTCAGGCGGGTCTTGGATGAGTGCCAAAATACTTCTTATAGAGGACGAGGAGAAGCTGGCCCGTTTTGTAGAGCTCGAGCTCTGCTACGAGGGCTACAGCGTCACAAAGGCTTTCAACGGCAGGGAGGGTCTGGAGCTTGCCCTTTCGGGCGGCTTCGACCTTATCCTGCTCGATATCCTGCTGCCGGAGCTCAACGGAATGGAGGTCCTGCGGCGGCTGCGCCGAAGCTCCAATGTGCCCGTCATAATGCTCACGGCGAGGGACAGCGTGGCGGACAAGGTCTCGGGGCTCGACCTCGGCGCGGACGACTACATAACAAAGCCTTTCGCTATTGAGGAGCTCCTGGCCAGAATCCGCACGGCCCTGCGGAAGGTCAGCCCCCCGCAGGAGGAGGTGCTCGGCGCCCAGAACCTCAGGCTTGACCCCAAGCGCCGCACCGTGACGGTCGGGGGAAAGCCTGTCGAGCTTACAAAGCGCGAGTTTGACCTTCTGCACTACCTGCTTAAGAACAAGGGGCTTGTCGTCTCGAGGGAGACCCTGCTTGAAAACGTCTGGGACTTCGACTTCGACGGCGGAACAAACACCGTCGACGTTTACGTGCGCTTCCTGCGGACGAAAATCGACGAAGCCTTCAACATCAAGCTGATACACACGGTCCGCGGGGTGGGATATGTGATAAAGGATGAGTAAAAAAGAGCAAAAAGCGCCGGAAGCCTTCGGGGAGAGGTACCGGTTTTCGATAGTTTACAAGCTGAGCCTGAGGCTTTTCCTCAGGCTTGTCGGCATTTTCCTGACCATGGACATAATGCTGTGCATCCTTCTCACCGGCGCCTTCATAGTCCGCAGCGAGAGGCAGGCCGCGGCGGCCTTTGAAATCGTCTCCGAGGCTGGAGCGCCGGACGAGATTTCAGGCAGGTGGCTCGCGCTCTCGGACCTTAGGATAAGCGAGCCTGAGCGCCCGCCGAGGGGTTTTCTTCTCCCCGAGCGGGTCAGGCGGCGGCTCGACGAGCCGACGGCCTTCGCCGCAAGGAGGTTTGGGATAGACAAAACAAAGGGCCTCAGCCTGCTTGAGCGGCTTGAAAGCCTCAGCTATATAATCGAGCTTGACCACTACGGAAGGACAATCAGTATAGCCGCCTCGGCTAGAAGCTTTGTGGGCGTATCCAGAAACCTTTTTATTGGCCTTATCATCGTCGAGCTTATAATCCTCTTCTCAAAGGCCTTTGAGGACGCGCGGCTAGTGCGGCGCATGCTCAGGCCAATCGCCGAGCTTGAAAAGGCCGCCCATACCCTCAACAGGGTCGGAAGCCGCCTCGACCCGGGCGAAATGGAAAGCCTTGCAGGCACGCTCGAGGGAATAAACGCCGCCCGGCTCGACACCCGCATCAAGATAGAGGAGACCCAGGAAGAGCTGAAGGGCCTTGCGAGGGCCATAAACGGCATGCTCGACAGGATAAGCGAGTCCTACAAGGCGCAGGTGCGCTTTGTCTCCGACGCCTCGCACGAGCTTCGCACCCCCATCTCCGTAATACAGGGCTACGCGAACCTCCTCGACCGCTGGGGTAAGCACGACGAAAAGACGCTGCAGGAGTCGATAACCGCGATTAAGGAAGAGGCCGCGAATATGAAGGAGCTCGTCGAGCAGCTGCTCTTCCTCGCCCGCGGGGACAACAACACAATTATACTTAACATTGAGGACTTCTCGCTTTCGGAGCTCTCCGAGGAGGTTGTGAGCGAGATGCAGATGATAGACGGCACGCACAGCTACCACCTGAAGCTCTCCGAAGCCGCGGTTTCGGCGGACAGGGCGCTTATCAAGCAGGCGCTCAGGATTTTGGTGGACAACGCAATCAAGTACACGCCGAGCGGCGGGAACATCACGCTCGCCACTGCGCAGGAGGGCGAGTATTCCAGGGTCTCTGTCCAGGACGACGGGATAGGGATAAGCCCCGAGGACGTTCCGAGAATCTTCGACAGGTTCTACCGCACCGACGAGTCGCGCGCGAGGGCGACGGGCGGCGCGGGGCTCGGGCTTTCAATCGCAAGGTGGATTACGCTGCGCCACGGCGGGCACGTGGAGGTCCTAAGCCGCGAGGGCATAGGCACGAGGATAACGCTGGTCCTCCCCGCCGCGAAAGCCGCCGCAGACGCGGCTGTTCAAAGCGCGTAAGAATAATCGGCAAAGCCCGCAGGCATGCAACAGTTCGGTACTTACAGCGCGCTTTCCTTCAAAGCGAAAAGATACGGCAGGGTCCCTTAAATCAAAAAGCCCCGGAGTTTTCTCCGGGGCGCAGATTGTAGACAAATCTGTTTCTGCGAAAAAGGCCTTGCAGAGTTTGCCGCCGCAGCGGCAAAAGGATTCAAATTGCGTCGTTTCCGGCGACATGTGCGTCGGAAATGACACATCTCATGCAGGGAGCGGCTGAGCGACCTGCATGCAGTTTTTTGTCGGTAAAGCCCGAAAGGGCTTTGCCGACAGTTTGAGCCCCGGAGTTTTCTCCGGGGCTTTTTTCATACCTATTTACTTTTTTCCGCCGAAGGGACAGACCCTTACGCAGATTCCGCAGACCGCGCCTCTTCCTATCTTCATAAAGTGCGCGCGCATGTAGTCGTTGCAGGCATTGGCGTCGAAAATCTCCTCCCTGTCTATGCCCGCTCTCCACGGCTCGCCCTTTATGGCGCAGGCGGGGCAGGCCTTCACGCACAAATCGCAGTCCCCGCAGGAAAAGTCAGGATGCGTATCCGAAACCGGCAGCGGGCAGTCGGTAAAGAGGGTTCCAAGTCGCACGCGCGGCCCCCTCTCCCCGTGGAGGAAGAGCGCGCTCTTGCCTACCGTTCCGAGGCCGGCCAGAACCGCGGCCTTTTTGTGGGAGTATAGCCCCCTGTGGGACCTCTCGCCCTCAGCCGGCGGAATCGACTGCGAGGCCGCGACCGGCATATAGCGCCAGCCCTCGCTCTGGAGCATGAGCCCCGCTTTGAGAATCAGGCGGTCGATGTAGGCGTTTACAGTGCGGTAGTGGTGAAAGTACGGATGGGTCGGCGCGTCCACAATTTCGTCGATCACCGCGTCCGAGAGGGGCATGACCACGGATATGGCGTATTTTAGCCCCGCGGGTCCGTCCCCGACCTCGCAGAAGCCGACGTCGCAGGCCCCCTCGCTCAGGAGAAAATCCCTTATTCGCTCAGCAATAGTCATTCCAGTTTAGCCCCGCTCCTTCCACCAGACTTCTAACGGCTGCTTCGCCTATGACAACCACGGTCTCCTCGTGGGTAAAGTCGATTATGTTCTCGTCAAAGAGAATGTTCGCCTGGGCTGGGAACTCCTCGTCGCCGTCCCAGAAGAGAATCTGCACCGGCATGCACTCGAAGGCCTTTGCCTCAAAGCCCGCGTCGGAATATTTAATCCTCTTGTAGCCGAGCTTTTCACCGGTCTCGATTAAAAGCTCCTTTTTGCCCTCGAAGGCTCTGGCGAAGGGCCTGAGTATCAGCTTTTTAAAGGCCGGGTCAAAGGGCGCGCAGCGCTTTACCTCGCGGAAGGGGACAAAGCGGCCGCTGTTTACCGGCCTTTCCTTGGAAAAATAGAAAAGGTGGTAAATCGCCATCGCCGTGTAGAAATGGGGCTTCCTCTCCGGCTGCAAAACGTCGCGGATAGTGCCGTCACGGCGGTCTATCTCGTAGAGCCTTCCGAAGCACTCGATGGGCAAAAAATCACCCTCGCTGTAGCCGGGCAGCCCGAGCGCCTCGTAGCGCTCCTTATAGTCGAAAGAAAGCGACTTAATGCGCCACTGCTCGACGAGCAGCTCGTAATTGTCCTTTTTCATAGCTCTCTCCTTTCGCCCCGTCCCCTTTTATGCATGCGGGTATTATACCATGTAAGGCCCTTTTAAGTCCACAAAGACCTGCGGGACCCTCATAGCTCGCGGCCGGGGCCGAGCATGTGCCGCCGTTTACTTACATCGCGGCCGTGCCGCCGGGGTTCATAGCCTCAGCGCAGCAGGGGACTCGGCTCTCGCTTGCTTTTCTCTGTAATATCTGCGGGTAATCCCCGTCCCGCCTCGCTCCGGCGCTCGCCTTATAAGGGGACTTTTGCAAGAGGATACTCGCCGGTGACGGGGTTTTTCTCCCTGTAGTCGGCAATTACCGCGCAGGGCTCGGAGTAGAGGCGGGCTATACCTTTTCTCCCCTCCCCGCTCTCAAATCGCTTCCTGAGCCTTTTAAGCCCGGGGTCCTCCACCCTCAGAGCGGGGGGAATCTGCCCCGAGGCGTTCGTCGAGAGGCAGTCGCAGACGAGCATGTCCCTCAAAACCATTTTATCAATTTCGTCTTTTTCGCCGAAAAATTTCATGGCAAGCCCGATAAGGGAGTCGAGGGAGAGGCCTGCTTTTTCGCCCTCCCCTATCCGCCCGCCGAAGGCCGTGAATATTTCAAAGGGCTTTTCCCCGGTCCTTTCAAAGACATAGCCCAGCGTCCTGCGAAAGCGCCCGCTGTTGTGGAGCCTGTTCAGCGCCCACTCCGTCCGGCGCAGGAGCGCGATGTCCTCCGCGGAGAGCCAGGGGGTCTCTAGCACCTCGTAGGGCGGCTCCCCGCTGAAGCGCCCGGGGTAACTCTGCCTATCCATGTGCATTGCCGAGCCGCGCAGGAGCTTTAGAAAGCCGAGCTGCAGCATGTGCGCGCCGAGCTCGTAGGCCCCGTTGAAGCTCTCGGCAAAGCTGCTTAAGTCCTCGTAAGGCAGCCCCGCGATTAAATCGACATGGACGTGGATATTGCCCATTTTGACAAGCCTTTTTACGTTGCTTTTAAGGCGCTCTATGTCGGTTTTGCGGCGCACCGCCTTAAGCGTCTTCTCATTCAGGCTCTGGATGCCGATTTCAAACTGAATAAGGCCCGCGGGGGCCTTTTCGAGGAGCTCAAGCGTCTCATCGTCGAGCAGGTCGCCCGCTATCTCGAAGTGAAAGCGCGTGCCTTCCGGGATTTTGCCCCCGAAGTTTTCGATGACGAAGGCAAAAAGCTCCGCCGCCCTCTTTCTGTTTGAGTTGAAGGTGCGGTCGACGAGCTTAACTGCCCTGGCGCCGCTGCCCGCGAGCATTAAAATCTCCCTCTTCGCCCTCTCCAAATCGAAAAAGCGCAGCTTCCCGCAGCCTGAAAGGCAGAAGGCGCAGGAAAACGGGCAGCCGCGGCTTGTCTCAAGATAGGCGAGCCTGTTTCCGAGCCTTTTGAAATACTCCTCCGAGTAGGGGCTCGGCGGGTCTGAGTCCGAAACATAGGGCTCGGCGGAGCAAACCTTCCCGCCCTTGCGGAAGCTCAGGCCCGGAATCCCTTCGGCGCTCTCTCCGCGGGCGATTGCGCCGAGCAAAAGCGCAAAGGGCAGCTCGCCCTCGCCGGAAATCACGTAGTCGACAAGCGGCTCCTCACTCAGAATCTCCCCGGCGCCGCAGCTGACCTCTGGCCCGCCGAGGATTATCACGGCGTCCGGGCGCTCGCTCTTTACACGCGGCAGAAGCTCCCTTACCATGCGGATGTTCCATATATAGCAGGAGAAGGCGAGCACCTGAAACTCCCGCTCGAGAATCCTCTGCATTATTACTTCAAGCTCTTCGTTGACGTTGCCTTCCACCACCTCGGCGCTTATCCCCTTGTCGCAGCAGCTCTCGACCGCCGCGACCAGGTACCAGGGCGCGAGCGCCGAGTGCACGTACTGCGAATTTAAGGCGCAGATTAGGGCTTTAAGGCTCTTCTCCATTCGTCTATCCTCCAGCGAGGGCCCTGCCCCCATATCTTAAGGGGAAGCGCCTTTTTAATGCGCTCCCCCTTTCTTGCTTTCAATTGCCGTCCTCTATGCTTATTTCGTTGAACTTATCCGTCAGATCCTTCGTGTGAAGCGCGCTCTTATTCTCCCCTGACACGTCGAGCACGATGCCGCCCCTGTGAAGCATTATCAGGCGGTCGCCGTAGCCGATTGCGTACTTGAGGTTGTGAGTCACCATGAGCGTCGTGAGGTTCTGCTCGCGCACAAGGCGGTAGGTGAGCTCCATCACGGTTTCCGAGGAGCGCGGATCGAGCGCCGCTGTGTGCTCGTCGAGTATCAGAAGGTCGAGCGGGGTCATCGTGCAGATAAGCAGCGCGAGCGCCTGCCTCTGCCCGCCGGAGAGGCTCGAGACCGGCAGGTGGATTTTGTCCTCGAGCCCGAGATGGAGCAGCTCAAGGCGCGAGCGGTAATAGTCGATGCGCTTCTTGTTTACGCCGCGGCCAAGGCCGTAGGGCTGGCCCTTGTTGTCCGCAAGCGCCATGTTCTCGAGAATCGTCAGCTCCGGGCAGGTGCCCTTCGAGGGGTCCTGGAACACCCGGCCTATAAACTTCGAGCGCTGGTGCTCCTTGAGCTTCGTTATATCCCGGCCGCCTATCCTTATCTCGCCGCTGTCCGCGGCCACGCTCCCGCAGATTAAGTTCAGCATCGTGGTCTTGCCCGAGCCGTTGCTGCCGACGACCGCGAGGAACTGGTTCTTGGGTATTTCGAGGTTGAAGTCGGTAAAGAGAACGACCTCGTTCACGGAGCCGGGGTTAAAGGTCTTTTTTATGTTTTTCATCCCGACAAAGCCGGCATCACAGTCAATTCGATTAGACATTTTGCTTCTTCCTCCTGCTGCCGAGCATATCGTTCGTCACCAGCGCTATCGTGAAGATAACCGCCATGAGGAGCTTTAGGTAGTTTGTCGGCAGGCCAAGCTGCATTGCGATAACGAGGCAGGCCTTGTAAAGAATCGAGCCGAATATAACGGCCGTCGTCGCCTTAATAAAGCGGACCTTGCGGAACATGTTCGTGCCTATTATAACCGCGGCGAGCGCCATCACGACCATTCCGGTGCCGCTCTGGATGTTGGCCGATTCCGCCTGCTGCGCGAGCACGCTGCCCGCAAGGGCGGTGCAGCCGTTGCCGATGGCAAGGCCGATAATCTTCATCGTGCCGGGGTCATGCCCCAGAGATATCACGTACTGCGGGTTGCCGCCGGCCGAGCGCAGCAGCAGCCCCGACTTTGTCTTGAGGTAGAGGTCTAAAACCAGCTTTACGACTATGCAGACGAGGGCGGAGAATATGAGCACGCGCCAGGTCCGCGCTCCGCCCCTCAGGAGAGCCGCAAGGCCGTTCGTGAAAATGGTCTCCCTGCCGTAAAACTGCACCACGGCGCTGCCGCCGGTTATCGCGAGGTTAACGCTCCACATGGAAATCATCACCAGAATGCCCGAGAGCAGGTCGGTGATGCGCAGCTTGACGTGCAAAAGGCCCGTTACGCAGCCGGCGGCGGCCCCGCAGACGAAAGCTATCAGCAGGGCGCACCAGGGGTTTACCCCGGCCCGGATTAGCGCGGCGGTCACGCAGGCGCCGAGCGGGAAGGTGCCGTCCACGGAGAGGTCGGGCAAATTCAGAACCCTGTAGGTTATGTAGACGCCGACCGCCATGATGCCGTAGATGAAACCTTCCTCCAGCACGTTTCTTATTAGTCCGATGACAATATCCATGTGGGCTTTACCAGCTTTCTTTTTCTCTTAATATACCCTCAATTTAAACTTATTTCGCGCTCTCCACCGCGGTCGCCTGCGCGTACTCGGCGGGCAGCGTGAGGTTGAAGCTCTCCAATACGTCCTTGTTGTAAACGGGGGCAAAGTCCTTCACCAGATAAACCGGCATTTCGGAGGCCTTCGCCTCGCCCTTTAAAATCTTCGCCGCCATAAGGCCGGTCTCCCTGCCGAGCGCGACATAGTCTATGCTCTGCGAGGCAAGGCAGCCGTTCTTCACCTGCTCCTCCTCCGAGCCGAACACGGGGATGCCGCCGGAGTTTGCCGCGTTGAGCAGCAGCGAGAGGTTGTTCACAACGTTATTATCGGTGAAATTGTTTATGCAGTCAACACCCTTTGCGACCAGCGACTGGGCGCCGGAGGCGACCTCGGAGGAGCCCGTCACGCCGATTTCGACGATTTCAAAGCCGTACTTCGGCGCTATCTCCTTTATCTCCTTGAGCTGGGTCACGGAGTTCGGCTCGCTGGTCGTGTAGAGGATTCCGATTTTCGTCGCTTCCGGCAGGAAGGCGCGTATCATCCTGACCTGCTCTTCAAGCGGGAGCACGTCGGAGGAACCGGTGCAGTTGGTTCCCGGGTTCTCAAGGGATTTTACTATTCCCGCGGCGACCGGGTCGGATACAGCGGTGAATACAACGGGGATATCCAGGTCCTTCGCGGCGCTGTAGGCCGACATCGCGGCGGGCGTCGCTATTGCCATTATGAGGTCGTACTGCTTCGTCGCCATGTTCTTAGCTATGAGGTCGGCGTTTGTAGTCTCGCCCTGTGCGTTCTGGAAGTCTATCTTTATGTTCACGCCGTCGACAAAGCCCGCCTCCTCAAGGCCAAGCCTTATGCCGGTATAGCAGTTGTCGAGGGACGGGTGGGGCGCGTACTGAATGACGCCGATTTTGAAGGTCTTCTCAGCGGGGGCTTCTTCGGGCGTGGCCTGCGGTGTCGCGGCGGGCGTCGCAGCCGGAGTGGATGAACAGGCGGCAAGGCCGAGAATGAGCAAAACAGCGGTTATGATTGACACGATTTTCTTCATTTTAATTCCTCCCGAATAATTTAATCTTGATTTTGATTTCCTGCTTTTTAAATTCGTAATTTCGTCTTTCGTATCGTTTTCTTTTAACCGCCACCAGCCGTCATTCATGTAACCAACTCCTTTCCCGAGCAAATTTAAGGCTAACAAAAAAGCCCTTGCCCCCGAAAAACAGGGACAAGAGCGTTAAACTCCTGCGGTACCACCCAGATTGGCAAAAATGCCCACTCTTTCCGCACAGCCACCACTGCGCGCTTCCTTGATAACGGGTGAAGCTCCCGGCAACTACTACTCGGCTTTAAGCCTTTCGCTTTGCCCTCATAAGCCCATTCAGCATACCGCATTTTACCGCTTTTCACCGCCCGCGGCTCTCTTTGAAAATGCTCTGCATGCCTACTACTCTTAATCATCGGTTTAAGGCCGCTATTCTGTTGGCGCATATTATACAGTAACAGTCTATGATTTGTCAAGACCGGGCGCCACATTTTTGGCTTGAAAATGAGCTTATTAAATGATATTGTTAAATTGTGCTTCTGTCAGGCCTTTCCATGCCGCTTGCGGAGGCGAACAGGGATTGCAGGCGCGTCAATCCGAAAACAATGAAGAAAGGGTGTATGTTATGAGCGAAGGAAAGTACGGCAAGTATATAATTCAGGAGCTCAAGGCTCCAACAAACTCCTGGTCACCCGAGTTTCAGAAAATGTACGAGAAGTTTTCCGACCGCATACTCTGGCTTGACAGCAACGTGGTGCCCGGCGCCGTCCAGATGAACACGGCCTGGTACTACGCCGTGCCCGAGAGGGACCCGGTCTTCGAGGAGCATACGCACGATTACAACGAGATTATCGGCTTCTTCGGCAGCGACCCCAACGACAAGTACAACTTAAACGCCGAAATCGAGATAACCATCGACGGAGAGGTGCACACGCTAACGAGGAGCACCCTCATCTGGATACCCGCGGGCCTGCCCCACGCCCGAATCAGCATCAAGAGGGTGGACAAGCCGATTTTCCATTTCTCGGTCCTCATAGGGCCCGAATACATCGGCGGCGCGTACAAATAAGCGTTCAAAGCCCGCTTTGAGCGGCAGACATAAAACGCAAAAACGTAAATCAGAAGCCCCGTCCGCTGCTGCGGTCGGGGCTTTATCAATGAGGGAGCCCTCTAAAGAGGAGGAGAGGGGGGGTCAGCGCCTTACTCCGAGAATGTGGACGAATCTGATGTCGGACCAGCTGTAGCTGCTCAGGGGTCTTGAATCGGAGTCGATTGTGTGTGTCGAAACCAGAATGTTGCCTACATCGGGCGTAACGCCGGTCTTAACCACAAAGAGTGTGTGCCTGAAGCTTTCTCCGTCGAATTTAAGCTGAATAAAATCGCCCGGCTCTATATCCCGAATTGAAACCTCCTCGGCGAAGGGGCCGGGCCCCTTGTTCTTCGTGATAAACGAGTAAAGGAATTCGACTCCCGTCCAGGAGGGGCTTCGGTTTGAGACGCTGACATAATACCATCCCAGCACCGGAGTGTAGTTCATCACCGCGTCTCCGCTGAAGATGCACTGGGACACGAAATTTGTGCAGTCGCCGCCCAGCTTGTCGAAGTTGTAGTAGGCGGGGTTCCTCCCGTATGCCCATTTGTGGGCGTACGCGACCGCTTTCTCCCGGTTGTAGGGCGCAACGCGCATCGCCTCTCCTCCTCTACAACCACTATATGTGAGTCGGGGAATGATGTTACTCTGTTCGGTTCCTTTGTAAATCGCTTAATTCTTTGCCCGACGATTCAATGGCATGAATCACCAATGATAGTGATATATAAAGCAGCAGGCAAAACCAGCTTCCCAGGTTAATCATAATGACGCCCGGAGAGTCGCCCCAGCCAAATATTCCGTAAAACTCTCTAAACTCGCCGCTTAATAGACCAATCGAGAATATCCCGATTGCGAGAGCCAATACGATACGGCTCCAGATTTTCAAGGCTTTCATCTATGCCGCTCCCCTTTCTTAAACATATTAAAGCTAAGAACCTCTCAAGCCTTGTGGTACAGTGGTTTTAAGCCCATGCGTCCCCAAAGGAAAGAGAGGTTCTGATTTCAAATCTCGTATTTATTATTAATCCTCATGAATGAAGCTCTCGACTATGAAGCGGGGGCGCTTTTTCGTCTCGATATATATCTTGCCGACGTACTCGCCGACGACGCCGAGCGATACGAGGACAAGCCCGCCGACCGCCCAGACCGAGAAAGCCAGGAACTGCAGGGCGGCGGAGGCACCCATTATACCCCGCGCAATCGAGACTATCAGCAAGACAAGCGCGACAAGCAGCATCAGGCCCCCGAGCCCCAATATAAGGCGCATCGGCTTTGCCGAGAGCGAGGTTATGCCCTCGACAGCGAAAGCGAGCATCTTTTTAAGGGGATACTTGCTCTCGCCTGCAAAGCGCTCGCCGCGCTCGTAGGTGACTATGTCCGACTTAAAGCCTAGCATCGGGATTATGCCGCGCAGAAAGAGGTTCGTCTCCCCGAACTCCGAAAGCGCTTGGAGCGCGCGGCGGCTGAGCAGCCTGTAGTCGGCGTGGTTGAAGACGACCTCGCCGCCCAGGCCGCGCAGGAGCCTGTAAAAGCTCTCGGCGGTAAATCTCTTGAAGAAGGTGTCCTTTTCGCGGCTGCTGCGCACTCCGTAGACGACGTCGCAGCCCCCGAGGTACTTGTCCACCATCTCGTCGATTGCGTCTATGTCGTCCTGAAGGTCCGCGTCCATCGATATGGTCATGTCGGCCATGTCCTTAACGGTCAGAAGCCCGGCCAGCAGAGCGTTCTGGTGTCCCCTGTTCCGGCTGAGGTTCACGCCGGAAAACAGGCTGTCTCGCTCGTGGAGCCCACGGATTATATCCCAGGTCCGGTCCTTCGAGCCGTCGTTCACGAAGACCACGCGGCTGTTTTCGGCTATCTTGCCGGCGCCTATAAGCGCGCGCATTTTTTCAGCGATGCGCCTGGAGGTCTCCGGCAGTACCTCCTCCTCGTTATAGCAGGGTATCACCACAAAAAGCCTGTTTTCCATATCTGCGCTCCTTAAATTTACTAAAGTACAGTATACGCTTTTTTCAGGCGGCGCGCAATAGCGCCCCGCCCGCCGCTGTAAGAAAAGCACAGGGAATCCGTTATGATACATTTTTTCCGTTATTTTTTCCGCAGCAAATTCCGCAAAATCGTATTATTTTACCTTTTTTTCGTAATTTTTTAATAATATAAATATTGAAAACTACCGTGAGTTAGCATAAAATATGGTTATACTATATGTAAGCTTTTCCTCGCCAAAGCGGGGAAAACCGAAAGGACAGCTCTCCGCCATGTTGAATATAGTCCTGGTCGAGCCGGAAATCCCCATGAACACTGGCAACATAGCCAGGACATGCGCCGCGACCGGCAGCGTCCTGCATCTTGTAAAGCCGCTGGGCTTCGACATCTCGGACAGGGCCGTCAAGCGCGCCGGCCTCGACTACTGGCATCTGGTTGACATACGGGTATACGAAAACCTGGACGAATTTTTCCAAAAAAACGGCGACAGCAACATCTGGCTTGCGACCACAAAAGCGCCGCTAATATACAGCGACGCCTCGTTCACGGACGGGGCTTATCTCATGTTTGGAAAGGAAACGGCCGGGCTCCCCAAGGCCCTGCGCGAAAAATACCGCGACCGCTGCATACGCCTGCCGATGGTTAGCGGGGCGCGGAGCCTGAACCTTGCCAATTCCGTCGCTGTCATATGCTACGAGGCGCTGCGCCAGCAGGGTTTTCCCAACCTGCAGCTCTACGGCGAAATGGCCGTGGAGCCTTAAGCAATCCGGAAGAATGCCGAAAGAACAAGACGAGGAGAAATTGTTATGAACTGTAACAAAAAAACCGTGAGGGATATTGATGTAAGCGGAAAAAAGATACTTCTCCGCTGCGATTTCAATATCCCGCTCGACAAGAAAACCGGTGAAATTTCAGACGAAACCCGAATAGTAGCCTCCCTACCCACTCTCAATTATCTCCTGGACAGGGGCGCCTCAGTCATAGCCTGTTCGCATCTCGGCCGTCCCAAGGGAGAGTGGAGGGAGGATTTGTCTCTCAGGCCAGTCGCAAAAAGGCTCTCGGAGCACTTGGGCAGGCCTGTTAAATTTGCAAAGGACGTAGTGGGCGAAGACGCCGTGAGCCTCGCCGCGGCCTTAAAGCCGGGCGAGGTTATGCTGCTTGAAAACCTCCGCTTCCACAAGGAGGAGGAAAAGAACGACCCGGAGTTCGCCAGAAAGCTCGCCTCGATGGCCGACATCTACGTCTCCGACTCCTTCGGCACCGTGCACCGCGCCCACGCCTCGACCGAGGGCGTCGCGCACTACCTTCCCGCTGTCTGCGGCCTGCTTCTCGCAAAAGAGCTCGAGGCCCTCGGCGGCGCGCTCAACAACCCCAGGCACCCCTTTGTGACCGTGCTCGGCGGCTCGAAGGTCAGCGACAAGATCGGAGTTATAAAGAACCTGCTCAAGAAGGCCGACACGGTTCTCATCGGCGGCGGCATGGCCTACACCTTCCTCAAGGCGCAGGGCAAGGAAATCGGCAAGTCCATCTGCGAGGAAGATCAGATACCCTACGCCATCGAGATGATGGAGACCGCCAAAAAGAACGGCGTATCCCTGCTGCTCCCCGTCGACACAGTGGTCGCACCCGAGTTCTCGGCGGACGCAAAGCCCACTCTCGTATCCAGCGACGCGATACCGGCGGACCAGATGGGGCTTGACATCGGCCCGATGACGGCGGAAATCTTCGCCGGAGCCATCAAAGAGGCGGGAACCGTCGTGTGGAACGGTCCGATGGGCGTTTTCGAATTCCCCGCCTTCGCATCCGGAACAATCGCCGTTGCCAGGGCAATGGCGGAATCCCCGGCCTACACGATAGTCGGCGGCGGAGACAGCGCCGCCGCGGTAAACCAGTTCGGATTTGCCGACAAGATGTCGCACGTCTCGACCGGAGGCGGCGCTTCCCTTGAATTCCTGGAGGGAGCCGAACTGCCGGGCGTAGCCTGCCTGCTCGACAGATAAAAGGAGGGCTTTAATGAACAGAAAATACAGGAAGACTGTAATTGCAGGCAACTGGAAGATGAACATGCTCCCGTCGGAGGTAAAGCCCTACGCCGAAACCCTCAGGGCGCTGGCCGGCAAGACCAAGCACTGCGAGGTCGCAATCTGCGCCCCCTTCGTCATGCTTCCCCAGCTTATCAAGGCCTTCCGCGACTGCCGCATCGCCGTGGGGGCCCAGAACGTGAGCGACAAGGAAGCCGGCGCTTACACGGGCGAGGTTTCGGCTAATCAGCTGCGCGACCTAGGGGTAAAATATGTCATAATCGGCCACAGCGAGCGCCGCACCTATTTCGGCGAGACCGACGAGACGGTGCGCGCGAAGGTTATGGCCGCCATCGGCGCCGGCCTTATTCCGATAATCTGCGTCGGCGAAACCCTCGAGCAGCGCGAGATGGGAGTGACCAAGGACCTTGTTTCCATGCAGGTAAAACTGGCCCTCAGCGGCGTGCCCGCGGAGAAAATGCGCCGGGTAATAATCGCCTACGAGCCCGTCTGGGCCATAGGCACCGGCAGGAACGCCTCCGCGGAGGAGGCCGGCGAGGTCTGTTCACATATAAGGGCCGTCATCCGCGGCCTGTACGGGGCAAGGATAGCGAGGGCCGTCACGATACAGTACGGCGGTTCCATGAACAGGAACAACGCCGCGGAGCTCCTTTCCATGCCCGACATCGACGGCGGCCTTATCGGCGGGGCCTCCCTGGACCCCGAGCACTTCGCCGCCATAATTGTGGCCGCGAACCAGTAAGGCCCCTTTTTGAGTTAATTGGAGGAATAAAATGAAAATTCCTACTACGCTGATCATACTCGACGGATTTGCCATAGATTCGCCCCACGCCGGCAACGCGATAGCGGCAGCGAACACTCCGGTATTCGACGAGCTCATGAAAAGCTGCCCCAACTCGCTGCTCTCGGCCAGCGGCAGGGACGTCGGGCTCCCCGACGGAACTATGGGCAACAGCGAGGTCGGCCATATGAACATAGGCGCCGGCAGGATAGTCTACCAGAGCCTGCTGCGCATAACAAACTCCATCGACGACGGCTCCTTCTTCGAAAACGAGGTCTATATTTCGGCTATAGACGAGGCGGTTTCGAAGGGAGCCGCGGTGCATCTTTTCATCCTCATGTCCGACATAGGCGTGCACAGCGACATCTACCACCTCTGGGCCGCTCTCGAGCTTTGCAGAAGGCGCGGCGCGAAGGAGGTGTACGTGCACTGCTTCACCGACGGCAGGGACTCCCCTCCTACAAGCGGCGAGGGCTACATGAGGACCTGCCTCGAGAAATGCCGCGAGTACGGCGCTAAGATAGGCACGGTCATGGGCCGCTTCTACGCCATGGACCGCGACAACCGCTGGGAAAGGACCCAGAAGGCTTACGACGCGCTCGTTTTCGGCGAGGGCGCTCATGCCGAGGACCCCGTCAGGGCGATTCTGGACTCCTACGAAAAGGGCGTGACCGACGAGTTCATCGAGCCTGTCATAATCACGCCCGAGGGCCGCGTGAAGCCGGGCGACACTGTAATCCACATGAACTTCCGGCCCGACAGGGCAAGGCAGCTCACCCGCGCCTTCGTGGACGAGAATTTCAGCGGCTTTGAGCGCCGCAAGGGCTACTTCAGGGTCAATTACGTCTGCACGGCCCAGTACGACGAGAAGATGCCGAACGTCACCGTCGCCTTCCCGCCCGAGGTGCCGAAAAACACCTTCGGCGAGTTCTTAAGCCGCCTCGGTATGACTCAGCTACGCATAGCCGAAACCGAAAAATACGCCCACGTCACCTTCTTCTTCAACGGCGGCGTGGAAAAGCCCTACAAGGGCGAGGACAGGGTGCTCATCCCCTCCTCGCGCGAGTTTGCAACCTATGACAAAATCCCCGAAATGAAGGCTTACGAGGTAACCGAGGAGGTCTGCAAGCGCATAAAAAGCGGCAAATACGACGCCGTGATAATGAATTTCGCCAACTGCGACATGGTCGGGCACACGGGAGTATTCGAAGCGGCCGTGAAAGCGGTCGAGGCGGTGGACGAATGCCTCGGCCGGGTCCTCGAGGCGGTGCGCGAGATGGGCGGCATAGCGATTGTCACCGCCGACCACGGCAACGCCGACGGGATGCTGGCGAAGGACGGCTCGGTCTGCACCTCCCACACGATGAATCCCGTGCCCTTTATCGTCTGCGGGGCCGACGTCAGGCTCAGAAACGGAAGGCTCGCCGACATCGTCCCCACGATGCTCGAGCTGATGGGCCTTGAAAAGCCGCCCGAGATGACCGGCCAGAGCCTGATTGTCAAGGAATAGGGTTTTCAGGTTTTTTGTGAATAATTATCTTCCATAATTTTCTGTAATCATCTATAATGTTGCTGACAAAATCTAACAGGAGGCAGTGTTTATGAAACAGTACCTTGAGATTGTTGACGTGCTGGCAAGGGAAATCCTGGACTCGCGCGGGAACCCGACCGTCGAGGTCGAGGTCGCGCTCGAGGACGGCACGGTGGGGCTTGCCGCGGTTCCCTCCGGTGCGTCCACCGGCATGTACGAAGCCTGCGAGCTGCGCGACGGCGACAAGGGCCGCTACTTCGGAAAGGGCGTTTTAAAGGCGGTCGAGAACGTGAACACCGAGATTGCCGACGCCATTATCGGCCTGAACGCCATGGACCAGCCCTCGATAGACAAGACCCTGATCGAGCTTGACGGCACAGCCAACAAGTCAAGGCTCGGCGCGAACGCCATTCTCGGCGTGTCGCTGGCCTGCGCCAAGGCCGCGGCACAGTCGCTCGGGATGCCTCTTTACAACTATATCGGCGGGATGAACGCGAAGGTCCTGCCGGTCCCGATGATGAACGTCCTAAACGGCGGCGCCCATGCCTCCAACAACGTAGATATCCAGGAGTTCATGATAATGCCGGTCTCCGCGCCCAGCTTCCGCGAGGCGCTGCGCATGTGCTCCGAGGTCTTCCACACCCTCAAGAAGGTCGCGCCCTCGACGGGCGTCGGCGACGAGGGCGGCTACGCCCCGAATCTCGCCGAGGACGAGCTTGCGCTCAAGGCCCTTGTCAACGCCATTGAAATCGCGGGCTACAAGCCGGGCGAGGACTTCAGAATCGCGATAGACGCCGCGGCCTCGGAGTGGTTCGTGAACGAGGAGGGCGGCTACTACCTGATGCCGAAGTCCAAGAAGAAGCTCTCCCGCGCCGATATGATTGAGATGTGGAAGAAATTTGTGGACAATTACCCCATCATCTCGCTCGAGGACGGCATGGCCGAGGACGACTGGGAGGGCTGGAAGCTGCTCACGGACGAGCTCGGCGGAAAAATCCAGCTTGTCGGCGACGACCTGTTCGTTACAAACGTCGAGCGCCTTAATAAAGGCATCGAGCAGGGCGTGGCCAACTCCATCCTCATAAAGCTGAACCAGATAGGCACGCTGACCGAGACTCTCAACACCATCCAGATGGCAAACCGCGCTGGCTACACCGCCGTCGTCTCGCACCGCAGCGGCGAGACCGAGGACACGACAATCGCGGACGTGGCCGTCGCGATGAACGCTGGCCAGATTAAGACCGGCGCTCCCTCCAGAAGCGACCGCGTTGCGAAGTACAACAGGCTCCTTCGAATCGAGGAGGAGCTCTTCGACGTCGCGGAATACCCCGGAATGAAGGCCTTTTTCAGCATCAGATAGGATAGATACCTAAAATTTTCCAAAAATTTTATAAAAAGCTGTATAAAAAAGCTCTCTGCCGTCAAAAATGTCGGCAGAGAGTTTTTTTGGAGGTAAATCTATCCATGAAAAACAGATCCATTCGCAAGTTTTTTGCGGATAAGGGCTTCTACATAGCCCTTATCCTGTGCCTGGCCATCATAGGCGTCGGCACCTGGGCTGTAGTTGAGTTTACCGACGTAGGACAGAGAGTTACAGCACAATTGCCCGAAACCGGGGAAGACGTGTTCAACCCCCAGACACCCGCGGCAACCCCCGCTCCCAACGCGGGCGAGAACCCCGAATCCAACGTAAGGGAAAATCCCGACATCAACAGGGGCGAGGAGCCTATCGCAACCCAGACTCCCGTTCCTAATCAGGAGACTAAGCCCACTCCCAAGAGCTTTATGTGGCCCGTCTCCGGCGACATTACGATGCCCTACTCCGCGGACGCGCTGATATACAACCCGACCATGGCTGACTGGCGCACGCACCCGGGCATTGACATCGCCACCGAGCTCGGCACCGCCGTCAACGCGATAGCCGACGGTACGGTCATCTCCGTCGAAAGGGACGGAATGAGCGGCACGACGGTCGCAATTGAGCACGGCGGCGGCCTCGTGAGCGTCTACTCGAACCTCGACGCCGATGTGCTCGTTGCCGAGGGCAACACGGTCGAGATGGGCGACCTCATAGGCAGAGTCGGCCAGACCTCGATTAGCGAAGCGGGCCGGGAGCCGCACCTGCATCTGGAGATGACATTGAACGGCAAGAGCGTCAACCCCCTTGACTACCTGCCCAACTAAAGCAAAACCGAACCAGCAAAACCGAAACTTTGGCGCAGTATCAGCCAAGGCAGCTTCCAAGTCGAAGCTGCCTTATTTTTTTCGACATTTTAACGCTTTGGGCTTAATTTTTTGCGCTTCAGGGGCTAAAATAGATATTGTATATTTTGACCGCGGCGGAGGTTTGTTTGATGAAGAAAGCCCGGAGAGCACAGCATGAGTTTGAATACCTGAAAAAACTGCTGCCTAAGCTGAAAAATCAGGCCGCCCAGACCAAGACCAGCAAGCTCTGGCACCTTGAGTCGGTCATCAGGAAGAAGCTCAAGGATTTAAGGGCCCTGTCGGGTTTCGGGCTCGGAGGCTTCAGCGAGCTTCACGAGGGCTACGTGGGGCTGCTCGACGAGGTCTCGGCGCGGCTTTTGGAGCACTACAACAGGACGAACAAGACGGACTATAAGTTCGAGGAGATTGTCGCGGGTAACTTTAAGTCCTACCTGAACTCGGGAATCATCTCCGTGCTCGTGACGACGCACATTCCCAACATAGTCGCCGAGCAGTTCAGACGCCTGCTGCCGGATAACCCCAAGGACTTCTACCCCGAGGCGAGGAAAATTAAGCGCCGCTTCTTCCTGCACCTCGGCGACACGAACACCGGCAAGACCTACAACGCGCTGCAGCGCCTAAAGCAGAGCGGGAAGGGCGTTTACCTCGCCCCGCTCAGAATACTCGCGCTCGAAAACTTCGAGCGCCTAAACAGCGAGGGCGTGCGCTGCAACCTGCTCACAGGCGAGGAGGAGATAAGGGTGGACGGGGCGAGCCACTCGAGCTGCACCGTCGAAAAGGCCGACCTGGGCGAGTTCTACGAGGTCGCGGTCATAGACGAGGTCCAGCTCATGGCCGATTTGCAGCGCGGCGACGCCTGGACGAGGGCAATCCTCGGCCTCTGCTGCCCCGAGATACACCTTTGCGGCGCGCTGAACGCCAGGGAGCAGCTTATCAGGATGATAGAGGACTGCGGGGACGAGTACGAAATCCGCGAGTACTCGCGCCTCGTCCCGCTCAAGGTCGAGAAGAAGAACGTAAGGCCGGGCGACGTGCAGCAGGGCGACGCCCTAGTGGCATTCTCAAAGAGAAGGGTGCTTGAGCTCTCAAGGTACTTCGGCGAGCGCGGGATAAGCAACAGCGTCATCTACGGCGACCTGCCGCCCGAGGTAAGGCGCATGCAGTACTCGGCCTTCGTCAGCGGCGAAAACCAGATTCTCGTATCGACGGACGCCATAGGGATGGGCGTAAACCTCCCGATAAGGAGGATTATTTTCACCGAGATAAAAAAGTTCGACGGCGAGGAGGTCCGCTTCCTGACCTCGCAGGAGGTAAAGCAGATTGCGGGCAGGGCCGGGCGCATCGGGATTTACGACATCGGCTACGTCGCCTGCATGGACGCGGACATCACCTTTATCGAAAACAGGCTCCACACCGCGGACGAGGAAATCGAGAAGGCGGTCGTCGGCCCCGGCGAGGCGATACTCGACATAGGCATCCTGCCGCTCAAGGAGAAGCTCGCGCTCTGGAGCACGCGCGAGGAGGCGCTCAATTACTATTGCAAAAAGGATATAAGGGACTATATCCTCGTTCTCGACAGGCTCAAGCCCTACAGACTCCCCGAGTCGCTCGAGTGGAAGCTGATGAGCCTGCCCTTCGACGTAAACAGCGAGGAGCTGATGGAGCAGTTCATCTCCTTCGTCGAGGAGATTTTCGTCCTGAAGAAGGACAGAATCTCAAGGCCGACCCTCAACTCCTTCGGCCTTTCGGAGTACGAGGAGTATTACCAGAAGGTAAATCTCTACTACTCCTTCTCCAAGGCGCTGAACCTCGACTTCGACGAGGAGTGGGTCTACGAGGAAAGAAAGCTGATAAGCGCCGAAATAAACAATTTGCTGTAGTTTTTTGTATTTTATGCTCGGATAGTTTCGCGCACTTTTCCCCATAAATCGCTTGTATTTGAGAAATTTTTCCTATACTCTTGTGTTGTCGGCAAAATGCCCGGCCTTGCGCCGGGCTTTTGCCCGATAATTACGAAAGTATAGGGAGTGTGTTAAGTGAAGAAAAGCATTCTAAGCGCCGTGCTTGTCCTTATGATCCTCGCGTCGCTTCTGTCGGGGACGCTCGCGGTCTACACCAAGACTATCGACGTGGACACGCCGGCGGGCGTTGTGGCAAAAGAGTTTATCTTCCTCGCGGACGGGACCGAGAGCTTTCAAACCGGCGTGAAAATCGCTCCGACCGAAACGGTTGCCTTCGCCTTCGGGGTGCGGAACCACGACGGAATATCGGTCACAGAGACCACGATGCGCTACGACATTGAAATAGAGGTCGGCGCCGCCCCCGGGAAGAGCGCCATCGGGCCACTTGTCGTGAGCGTCAAGGACGGGGCCGGGAACACAATCGACTCTCTGACCGGGACGGGGACGCTCTACGTATCCGGGCTGTTCCCTCTCTCCGCTTCGGGCCGGAGGCACGGCTACATAATAGAGTTCCACTGGCCGAGCACGGAAAACGACACGGACTTTGCGGGAGATGATTTCGGAACCGAGCTCCATGTCTCCGCCACCGCAGTGCAGGTAGCAGACAGCGTCTACCTCCTGGACGACTGCCAAATCCGGATGGGCGAGGGCGGGCACCGGAATTTTGCCTACGAGTACCTGGGCGGCTACAAAAACATAGTCATCCCCGCGGCCGTCGGAGGCGCGGCCTTGACCAATATATACCAGGACTCCTTCGCGGGCAGGGGTTTGAAGAGCGTTTACTTCGAGCAGGTATCCGGCGTCAGGCGCATTCATGCGCGCGCCTTTGCAGACAACGACCTAAAGGAGATTACACTGCCGCCTTCGCTTGAGCGCATAGACTACGGCGCGTTTATGGACAACCCGAATCTCACCACGGTGCGGATAGGCGCGAACGTAGAGCTCGAGGGCAATGTCTTCCAAAACAGCGACAAGTTCAAAGATGCCTACTACAATACCTATTCAAGAGGCGCCGGCACCTATGTGTATGAAAACGGCAACTGGATAAAGCGGTAGTGCGGATACCAAGCAACCGGAACAACAAAGCCGACTTCGGTTTAAGTCCCGAAAGCGGCCTAATCCAAAGTCAGAGGGCCGCTCGCAGGCGAGCGGCCCTTTGGCTGAAACGGAATCAACTCTTATGGCTAAACGGGCGCGGAGAGCGCCCTCTTTTTGGCTAAAAGGATTAAAGCGCCGAATCCCGGGAGCCGTCAGCGGTCGGAGAGGCTGCTGAAAAAGGCGCGGGTGCGCTCGCTCTTGGGGTTGCCGAAGACCTCCTCGGCGCTGCCCTCCTCCTCGATTACCCCTTCGGCCATGAATATGACCTTGTCGGCGACGTTCCTTGCAAACTCCATCTCGTGCGTGACGACTATCATCGTGCTGTCAGAGGATTTTAGGCTCCGTATGACCCTTAAAACCTCGCCGGTCAGCTCCGGGTCGAGCGCGCTCGTCGGCTCGTCGAAGCAGAGTATCTCCGGAGAGAGCGCGAGAGCCCTCGCTATTGCGACGCGCTGCTGCTGACCGCCCGAAAGCTGGTAGGGGTAGGAGTTTATCTTGTCGGAGAGCCCGACGCGCGAGATGAGCGCTAGGGCCTTCTCCTCAATCTCCCGCATAATCTCCCTGCGCCTGCTTTTAAAATCGGGCCTCTCCCTCGCCAGAAGCTCCATCGCGAGCGTCACGTTCCGCAGCACGTTGTACTGCGGGAACAGGTTGAAGGACTGGAAGACCAGCCCGAAGTGCAGCCGCTTTTTGCGCAGCTCCTTCTCGTTCTGGGTGGACTCGTCCTCCGAATCGAAGAGCACTTCCCCGTTTACGAGAATCTGCCCGGCGTCGGGCCGCTCAAGGAAGTTGAGGCAGCGAAGCAAAGTCGTCTTGCCGCTGCCCGAGCTGCCGATTATAGCGAGCACCTCGCCCTTTTCCATTGTAAAGCCCACGCCCTTGAGAACCTCGTTGTTCCCGAAGGACTTGCGGATGTTCCGAACTTCCAGTATAGGCATAGTCTAACCTCTGAAATAGTCGAGCTTTCGCTCTATGTATCCGAAAAGCAGCGTGAGAACCCCGCAGAAGGCGAGGAAATAGGCTCCCGTGTAAAACAGCGGCCAGATAAGGCCCACGGTCGTGAACTCCTCCGCCTTCCACAGTATCTCCTGCACGGCGATGACGCGGGCAAGGGAGGTGTCCTTTACGAGCGTGATGATTTCGTTGCCCATCGGCGGTATTATGCGCTTGACCACCTGCAGGAGCACGACCTTGAAGAATATCTGCGAGCTTGTCATGCCGAGGACCTTTCCCGCCTCGTACTGCCCGACAGGTATGCTCTCAATGCCGCCGCGGTAAATCTCGGAAAAATACGCGGCGTAGTTAATAACAAAGGCAATCAGCGCCGAGAACATGCGCGGGGCAATCGGTATCCCGAACACCCTGTTCGGCATGGTGACCCCGAAAAGGAGCCCCGGCACGTACATGACCACGAAGAGCTGGAGCATCAGAGGCGTGCCCCTGATAATCCAGACGAAGGTCCTCGTGAGCCATTTAAGCGGCCAGAAGCGCGACATTGAGCCGAATGCAATAATCAGCCCCAGAGGGATGGCGAAAACCAGCGTTATGATGAAAATAACGCAGTTTTCCGCAAAGCCCTGAAGGAGCAATTTTGTTACCGTTTGAAACGACATTTTAGACCGCCTTTATAAAGTATATCCGAAAACAGCAAAATGCAGCCCTCCCGGCAAGGCGCGCAGCCAGCAGGCGATTTGCGCGGGAAAGCAAAGTCGCAGCAATCCGCTCCCGCGGCGCGGAAGCGGATTGCTCGTCAGCTTAAAGGCTTATTCCACAATCAGCAGGTCCTGGAGCTTGTACTTCTCGGCTATCGCCTTGAGCGTGCCTTCTGCCGCAAGCTCCTTAATAGCGCCGTTGAACTTTGCAAGGGTCTCGGGGCTGTTCTTGCGGAAGGCTATTCCGTACTGCTCCTCGGCGAAATCGACGGTCTCGACTATCTTGAGGTTCGCGTAGTCGGTGCCCTCGCCGATGGAGCCGATGGTCATTACGTAGTCGACGACGCCGATGTCGGCGGTGCCCGCCGCGACCTCCATGAGCACCTTGGCCTGGGTGTCGACGGGCGTGTACTTGGCGTTCTTAAACACCTCTTCGCTCTGCACGACGCTCTCGCCGGCCGACTCCTTCTCAGCCACGACCGCGGCTCCGGCTATGTTGGCAAGGTTCGAATACTTCTCGAGATTCTCGGCCTTGACCACCATCACCTGCTTGTTCATCAGATAGGGGATGGAGATGTCCATGTTCTGGGCGCGCTCCTCGGTAATCGTCATGCCGTTCCAGACGCAGTCGATGGACTTGGCCGCAAGCTCGGTCTCCTTGGCAGCCCACTGGATTACCTGGAACTTCGGCTTTAAGCCAAGTTTCGCGCAGACGGCCTCGGCAAACTCGGTCTCAAAGCCGACGAGATTTCCGTTTTCGTCCTTATAGTTCATCGGAGCGAAAAGCGTGATGCCGATTATAAGCTCGCCCTTGTCCTTTATGTACTCAAAGTCCTCCTTCGGCTTCTTCTCGCAGCCGGCAAACAGCGCCACGCACATGAGCGCGGCGAGAATCAAAGCAGCAATCCTTTTCATTTTACCAATCTCCTACTACGTTTTTTAGCGCTTTACTTTGCTAATACGGCGCAGTCGGAGATATAATAACATTTTTTATCGGGTTTAGCAATATGATTTCGCTAGTTTAAGCGGATTTGTAAATATTTTTCCCTTATTTCCGGCTGCAACCGGCCGCTTCCCGTTCGGTTGCGGCCCGCCGGGCGGCCGAACGCGGGCAAGGCTGCGGCAGAGAAAACCTAAATCACCGCGCTCGCGTGCCTTGTGACGTGGCAGCCTACGTTCACGACGCAGGGCAGCGCCGTTATGTGCGTCGGGTAATACTCTATGTTGACCGCGAGGGCCGTGTGCCTGCCGCCATAGCCCTGAGGCCCTATTCCGAGGCCGTTTATCTTCTCAAGGGCCTTTCGCTCCATATCGGCGTAGAAGGGGTCGGGGTGCCGCTCGTCCACCGGGCGCAGAAGCGCCTTCTTTGCAATCAGCGCCGCCTGCTCTATCGTGCCGCCTAGCCCCACGCCCAGAATCATCGGCGGGCAGGGGTTCGAGCCGGCCTTCGCCACGGTCTCGGTTATAAAATCGATAATCTCCTCCTTCGTCGAGGAGGGCAAGAACATCTTCATCGCGCTCATGTTCTCGCTGCCGAAGCCCTTCGGGGCGACGGTCAGACGTATGCGGTCGCCCTCGACGAGATTGATGTGCAGAACCGCCGGGGTGTTGTCGCCGGTATTCTCGCGGCGCAGCGGGTCCCTGACCACAGACAGGCGGAGCAGCCCGCCGACGTAGCCGCGGCGCACTCCCTCGTTCACCGCGTCCGAAAACAGCCCGCCTGTTATGTGGACCTCCTGGCCTATGTCGGCGAAAACGACAGCCATTCCCGTGTCCTGGCAGATGGGCAGGCCCGCCTTCGCCGCATACTTGAAATTCTCGACTATGTCCTGCAGGGCGCCCGCGCCCGCCTCGGAGGTCTCCGTCTCCCAGCAGGACTCGAGCATGATGCCGATGTCGGGGGATAGAATGGTGTTGGCCCTGATGCAGAGCCTTGCCACCGTCTCGGCTATGGTCTCAAAACTTACCTCACGCATACCCTAGACCGCCTTCGATAAAGATTCAATCGACAAAACTAGTTTTCATTCGATGACTTTCGCTATTTACAAATTATGGGAATTATTGTATATTTAAGTTACAGCTTATCCAATGGCATTGAGGGGGGCGCAATGCGCCGCTTTCAATCCGCCGCAGCTACGGCGGTTCATATCTTTATCCCACAACCCCATTTGGCGGATCGCTTGGCCGATCCGCACTTTTTTTACCGGTATAATATTAGAATACCGGATAATCAGCCGAAAATGCAACAATCAAGGGCGCCATGAAAACCATGGCGCCCCTTGGGTCTTTGTCATCTGCCGCGGCGGCGCGGGCCGCCCCTGCGGTCAGAGTACAGCTTAATTCCGGCCATCTTGCTGTCGGAATCCTGCAGGAACCTTCTCAGCTTATCCTCAAAGGAGCTCTCCTGCGGCGGGGCCGCTTCCGTCTGCCCGGCCGGCGCCCGTCCGGGGGCCGTTTTCACAGTCTGCCGGCTTCTGGCGGGAGACTGAGAGGCGCGCGCTTCGGGTCTTGGCTGATCGCTTGCTTTCTTGATGGACAGGTTTATCCTGCCGTTTTCGTCGATGCCAATCACCTTAACTTTTACCGTCTGCCCTGGGGCAAGGTGATCGCTTACGTTCTGCACATAGGGGTAGGCAATCTCGGATATATGCACAAGACCCGATTTCCCTGAAGGAAAGGTCACGAATGCCCCGAACTTCGTTATACCGGTGACCTTGCCCTCCAGCACAGCCCCCACTTCCAAATCCATAAAAGACAAATTTCCTCCTTAAGACTCTGTATATGCTATTAGTTGCTCACGTCGTAGAAGATAATCTCGCCGGGCATGGCAAGGCCAAGTTTCGTACGGGCCACCTCTTTGATGGTCTCAATCTCGTCGCTATGCTCGATGCTGTACGCGAGCGCGGCGTTTCGCTCTTTCTTTTCCGCCACTTCCTTTAACAGCGCCTGCTTTGCCGTCTCCGCCGCCTCGATTTTCGCGCTGAGCGAAATCAGAGTCACCACCGCGTAGCCTATCGCGGCCAAGACGACCAGCTTCGTAATAATACTTGCCTTCTTCGTTTTCAAAGCGCTCCTCCTTTGCGTAGCGAGACCGGACGTATAAACGTTCAGAGGGTGCAAAACTCTTGGTATTTATTCTAAACCATTTTTTCAAATATTTAAATACCCTTTTCAGGCTTTCTCGAAAAAATTTAATAAGCCTCGCTGCAAACACAAAGGGAAGACACAGGCATCTTATCAAAAACTCTATGAAATCCGCGAACTTTTCAAGCAGCCACATCGCGGGCGCGCTCAAGGTGAGAAAGTAGATTGCGCCGCCCAGGAAGGCGAAGGCGAACATAAAAAGGCGAAATCCTCTCTGCGAGACCCCGGCACCGAAGAAAAAAAAGCAGGCGGCGGCAAGCACCCAGTACAGTGCGTCAAAGAGCGCGGTCAGGTGCAGTGCTTTAAGGCGCCGCCGCGCTATCCTGAAAAGGTCGTAGACTATCCCCAGTGCAAAGCCGAGGGCGGCGGAAAGAGCGGCTTCTAAAAGCTGATAGGACGGAGAGATGTCCATTTTTTATTTGAACAGACGAGCCCAGAAGCCACCCTTCTCGCGCTGCCTAGCCTCGTAAGTCATAGATTCGATCTCGCCCTCCAGTACAAGCTCCCCTCCGTCGAGGCTGAGCTTTTCAATCTGCAGGTTATCCCCCTTGACTATGAGCACGCCGCTGACCGTTGCAAGGACCACCTCGTTCTCGTCGAAGCTCTCGACGTCCTCGACGCCGGATACGGACAGTTTGCGCCTGTCCTCAAGAATTAAATTGTGGGGCTGCTCGGATTTTTTATATTTTTCTTCGTATGCCATGACACACACCCTTTCCATCTGATTTGTACAAGTATATTTGTCCGGCTTCCAAATTATGCCGGAGCCCTGAAAAGAACAACAACCTGTGTCAAGAGACAAGTTGTCACCCAAGATATTGGCGTTTAGGCGCCATTTGGGATATTATGGCATAGAAAAGAGTGCGCTTGCGGCAAACAATTGTCTTTTATGCGTGGATTGCATGAAATTTTTTGCTGCCAGAAGTTGCAAAATTTTATGTCCGGTTTGTAAAAATTTTATTACCAAACCGTCATTTTGCTTGACGAAAGCCAAATTTTGATGTATTGTTTTGTTCACAAAGTTCGGATGAAACCGCAACTCCCGTTTAGGGCTCTTTCATTTGAAACTTTTTTGCAAGATTTACCATCCGTAAGCTCCAGAAGGGAGAAACTTCGATATGGACACTATATCGCAAGACGAGCTCAAAGAACGTCCCAAGAGAGTGCCCCAGCGAAAGCCCCTTTCGAGAAAGCTCAGCCGTAATTTCCTTAGCAAAATAAAGACGAAACTAGGCGACCTAAATAGCGATGCGAAAAACACCTGCGCTATCCTTCTCAATCTTCTTAAGCTGAAGCTTGAAAACTCAAAGCTAGGCAGGCTGAGAATGCTCCCTGAGAAACTCAGGGCTTTCAGGCTGAAACCCCGGCTTATACTGCACAGCAGAGCTGCCTGCGTCGTACTGCTCTTTGCCCTCTCCGCTCTGTTCATAGCGGCGGGCATAAACCCGACCACTTCGGTTGTCTTTAACGGTGAGCTTATAGGAGTCGTCGACTCCCCCGAAATAGTCAAGGAGGCGGTGAAAGCCGCGGAGGCGAAGGTCTCCGAAATCCTCGGCTACAAATACTGCATCTCGGAAGGCATTTCCTATAGACAGGGCGTAGCCACAAAGAACCTTGACACAATCGAGCTTTCAAACGCCCTGCTCGAGCACTTAGACTGCATTGAGCAGCTCTATGTGCTTACAGTCAACGGCGAATACATCGGCGGCACCGAAAACCGCAAGGATATCGAGGACCTGCTCGCGTCCATCCTGGAGCGCAACATGTCCCCCACCGCGATTTCGGCGAGCTTCGCGGAATCCACCGCGATAAAGCAGGTATTCGTCCCCAAGGGCTCGCTGCCGGGTCTCGCTGAAATGAGACAGATTCTCAGCACCAAGAACAGCGAGGGCAGATACATACTCAACATAAAAACGGTGGAGGAAGTGGAGTACACGGCTCCCCTCGCCTATCCGGTCCAGTACATAAACGACGACACCATGTATGAGGGCGAGTACAGGGTGCTCAGCGAAGGGGCGAACGGCCAGGTAAAGGTCGTCGAAAGGCTGACCCTCCTGTCCGGAAACGAGATTGACAGCGTCGTGAGCGAAACCGACGTGCTCGAGGAGCCCGTCACGGCGGTAATCGCAGTCGGCACCCTACCGCGCCACGCGTCCAAGGGCTACTACATATGGCCTGTCGACGGCGTCGTCACCTCCGGCTTCGGCTACCGCGACATCGGCATAGGTTCGAGCTACCACCGCGGCCTTGATATCGGCGTGCCCTACATGGCGCCCATATACGCCGCAGACGGCGGAACCGTAATCTGCTCGGGCTACTACGGCGAGTACGGCAACCTCGTGGAGATACAGCACGACAACGGCGACGTCACAGCCTATGCGCACTGCTCGGAGCTCTATGTCTCGTACGGAGATAAAGTCGCGCAGGGCGATTTAATCGCCGCCGCGGGAGATACGGGGCTTGCCGACGGCGTACACCTCCACTTTGAGATTCGCCGCTGGGGCGTCGAGCGCGTGGACCCCTTAGACTACCTGCCGTAAATAAATTCAGAGAATAACTATCCCCGCTCTCAGCCCTAATACGGCTGAAAGCGGGGTTTGTGTTTATATAGGCTCAGAAACCGGCGGGCGGGAACTTCCCTTCCGCCGCTTTAGTTTTTCGCCTTGTCCGCATCCGGGACAAGGCCGCTTTTTATAAATTTTGACGGCAGGGGCGCTAAGGCCTGAGAACGGCCCGTAGCGAACTTGCCCATGGGGCCCGGCAAGCCTAGCGCAAAGAGTCCTCAGTCCCTTTTCGCGCTGCGCGACGCTATTGAAGGCGCTCTTTATGCGCTTGCCTGGAACACGAAGAAGCCGTCCTGGACCGAAAACCTGTAGACTCCGCCGTGCTTTTCGATGATGTAGGCCATGCTCCTTGTGCCGAAGCCGTGCCCCTTCTCCCTTGAAACCGGAAGGCCCTCGTGGAACTCAGGCTCCCTGTGACAGCTGTTGCGGATGTCGATGCACAGCTTGCTGTTCTTTGAAAACAGGCGCAGTCGGATTATGCGTTTTTCGATTTCGGGTATCTCTTTGGAGGCCTGCACAGCGTTTTCAAGTGCGTTCGACAGGAGCGAGCAGAGCTCGGTGTCGCTGAAGGCGAGCGTTTCGGGCAGCTTCGCGTCAATCGTAAGCGTAATTTCAGAATACTTCGCTTTGGCGGAAAAGGAGGACAGAATCAGGTTCACCGTTTCGTTTTCGCAAAATCGCCGGGGGGTTATCGCGTCGAGGTCGGACCGGGCGGTGCGCAGATACTCTTGAATCTCCCCTACCCGCCCCTTCGCCGCCATTCCCTGCAAAAGCGCGAAATGGTGGCGCATATCGTGCCTGTAGGCCGCGGCATTCTGCTGCATCTGCCGGAGCGATTCAATCTCCGTCCGCGCCATCTTAAACTGCGCGTCGAGCATGTCCCGCTCCCTTTCGAGGCCGGACTGCCTTTGAATCTGAGCGTAATAGAGGATTATAAACACAAAATAGAAGATTGAAACTATCGAGGGCATGAACTGAACCGCCCATCTCGTGCCCCTGTAGAGGACGTCGGTATAGACGGTGGTTACATAGTCGAATATGTAGTAGAAAAGCGGCACCCCGCCCAGCAGCAGGCAGGTGCCGCGAGATTTCCCTATAAGCTGCCTGACGGATTCAGCCACGTATTCTTTCAGGACAAAATAGAAGAAAAACACGGCCGCGATATAAAAGACGTGGTCCGCCAAATCGCTGCGCAGCACTCCTCCCATGAGGAAGCCCACCCAGCGCGGCGCCTGGCAGCAGAGATAGCCGAAAAGGACGCTGACGGCCGATATAAGCCAGCCTCTTTTATAGTACAGGACGAGAATAAGGACGAGCGGCAGGTGCGTAATCGCAGGATAGAGCTTTGTGGTCGTCTCTATGCCGAAAAGCCGCCAGCAGAAGGTCTGCACGAAGAGAAAAATCGCGCAGATTATGCCGAGGCTCAGAATGTATTTCCGCGTCGTTTCTATTCCGGCGAAGAGCGCGGTCACCGCAACGCCGAAAAGCAGGGAAAACCCGAACCTTATGAGCCCCATCACCGTAACAAGCATTTAAAGCGCTACCTCCGTCAAATCTTCCATCTGGTACTCCAGGTACTGCCCCGCGCGCTAGAATATCCGTGCGCGTTTTCTCTTCAGGCGGCCCGTCACCAATCCGGGCGCAAGATTCAGCGCCGCGGAAGGAGCAAGAAAAGCAAAGCGCAAAACAAAAGGGTGGAAAACTCACAGGTCTCCACCCTTTTTCTGCCGGTATTGTGTCTTACTTCTCAACTGAAAGCGGCGCTTTCATCTATTTTCCAAAGGTTTTGGCGGCTTCCTTAAGTACGCTGATGATTTTTATGTTCTGCGGGCAGTGGCCTTCGCAGCTTCCGCACTCTATGCAGTCCGAGGCCTTTCCCCTTCCGCCCTTTAGCATCATGTTGTAGCGCCTTACGTTGGGCTCAAGGCTCCGATAGATGGTGTAGTCGTTCAAAAGCGAGATTATTCTCGGGATGTTTATGTTCTGCGGGCAGTTCGGCGTGCAGTATTTGCAGGCGGTGCAGGGAATGGTCGGAATCTTCCTTATCTCCTCAACCACCTCGGCGATGACCCTGCGCTCGGAATCGGTGAGCGGCTCGAAGTTGTCGAAGGTCTCCATGTTCTCCTTGAGCTGCTCTATGCTCGACATTCCCGAGAGAACCATGTTCACCATCGGCAGCGAGCCGACAAAGCGCAGCGCCCAGGAGGCTATGTTCCTGTCCGGCGCGGCGCGCAGGAGAATAGACCTTATGTTCTCGGGCATCGCGGCAAGCGCACCGCCGCGCACCGGCTCCATGACCGTCACGGGCTTCCCGTGCTTTTCGGCGACCTCGTAGCAGAGGCGCGACTGCACCTCCTTGTCCTCCCAGTCGGCATAGTTGATTTGGAGCTGGACAAACTCCATCTCGGGGTGCTTCGTCAGTATCTCGTCGAGGTGATCGGCCGAGGAGTGGAAGGAGAAGCCTATGCTGCGCACAAGCCCCTTTTCCTTCAGGGCCTTGACGAAGCTCCAAGCGTCCAGCTCGTCAACCTTCTTCGCGGTTCGCCTGTCTATGCCGTGGATGAGGTAGCGGTCGAAGTAGCCCGCTCGGGTGCGCTCTAGCTGGGTGTTGAAAACCTCCTCCATCTGCTCCTTCTTCTCGATGTCCATCATGGGGAGCTTGGTGGCGAGGAAGAAGCTGTCGCGGGGATGGCGCGCCGAAAGCAGCTCGCCCACGGCCTTTTCGCTCTCACCCTCATGGTACATAAAGGCGGTGTCGAAGTATTTAAAACCCCGCTCCAGGAAGAGGTCAATCATTTCGGCAGTCTGCTTCTTGTCGATGTCCGCGTCGGTGCCTCCATTAAGTTTCGGCAGGCGCATCATTCCGAATCCAAGCTTTTTCATGTTGCTTTCCATTGTCTAAGCTCCTTTCGTATTGTGCAGATTAATAACCCGTCGTTAACAGGCAATATGTCATCGCCGCCGTTACCCGTCCGGGCAAGGCGCCCACGGCGGATGAGGCAAAGCCGCTGACTTCATGCTGGAATTTGTGTAATTATTATACCATATTGTCCTTTGGTCTGTCGACGTTTTAATTTCGGCTCAGCATGGAGCACGCGGCTTCCTGATACGGTTTCGCTCCGGCATTGACTTCCATATAATAACACGCTAACATATATATGTAAAACCTCGGCTGATTTTTCTGATAAGGGGTTGGATGCCCATGGAAGACGCGTTGGCGCTCGCATACATATTCGCCTCATTATTATTCGTTTGCAATCTGCTTATAAGGAGCAAAAGATACTTCGTTAAAAAGAGCTTATCGGGCGAGGTTCTTTTGAAAATCCGGCCCTACGGGCTTAAAACTCTTGAAATCGCTCTGTATATACTGCTGCTGATTGTCCTAATCCTGTTTGCCATCCGGGTCTTTGGGCGGTTTCAGCCGGAAACGGTTATATATTCAATGTTTTTTGTGTGGCTGGTTTTAAATTCGTGGACTTTAATTGCGATAGCTTTCTCATGTTTCCCGACAAAAGTTTGCGAGAACGGAATAATCGATTCATATGGCTATATCCCCTGGAGCTCTGTCAATAATTACAGCAGAAAGAGCGACACGTATGTGGTTTTGGAGCTGGATAAACTGCATTCATTAAGCCTAAAACTAAAGCTCAGGCATCCGGCGGAGTACAGGGATAAAATCGACGCGATATTAAGCGAGCGCGTCGGGGCGGAGCAGGCCTGACGATGCAAGCCGGGCCGCCTGTTCGCAGTCAAATTTGTCCCGGAAATAAATTTTACGAGCACTCTTGACAAAGCCGCCGCAATGGATTAGAATCAAATAACCAAACGGCAAAGGCGCTGTTTAGCTGGCGTTGCTTTGCCGTTTTTCGTTTTGCACGGTTCTTTAATCAAGTGAATAACTAAAGGCGATGATAAAGAGGAGTAGCCTGGGAAATCGCTTGCAGTGAGTGCGGGACAGTGGAAACCGCACAGTGGAGCCCTTGCGAAAAACACTTTGGAGCCGCAACCCGAAAGCCCGAAAGGGTTAGTAGGCGCGCCGTGCGCCGCACGTTACAGCGGCAAGCCTCTGTTGGGAGGTGATGAGGGACCCTCTTAGGGTAATATAGGTGGCACCGCGGGCCGGCACAGCTGCTCGTCCTATAGCGGAAGCTGTGCGAGTTATTACTTTAAGGAGGGTGTTTTTTATGTGTTCTATTATGGGCTACTGCGGAGAGAGCATCTCTCTCGAGAAATTCAAGGAGCATTTCGACCGCACGAAATCAAGGGGGCCGGACGCAAGCAGGATAGCGAGGACCGGCTGCGGCCTCATGGGCTTCCACAGGCTCGCGATTATGGACTTAAGCGAGAGCGGCATGCAGCCCTTCGAGCTTGACGGGGACATGGTCGTCTGCAACGGCGAGCTCTACGGCTTTCGCCCCGTGCGCGAGGAGCTGAAAAAAAAGGGCTACGTCTTCAAAAGCGTATCCGACTGCGAGATTATCCTGCCGCTCTACCGCGAGTACGGGCTTAAAATGTTTGAAATGCTCGACGCCGAGTTTGCGATGATTATCTACGACTCGAAAAGAAACTCCTATATCGCGGCGCGCGACCCGATTGGAATAAGGCCGCTTTTCTACGGCTACGACGGACGTGGCGGCATCGTCTTTGCAAGCGAGGCGAAGAACCTCGTCGGGCTCACCGAAAAGGTCGTGCCCTTCCCGCCCGGGCACTACTACTGCGACGGCGAGTTTGTCTGCTACTGCGACATTGCAAGAGTCGATTCAATATGTTATGATGACCTTGACACGATATGCAAGAATATCCGCGAAAAGCTGACCGCGGGCATAGTAAAGAGGCTCGACACCGACGCCCCGCTCGGCTTTCTGCTGAGCGGCGGACTCGACAGCTCGCTCGTCTGCTCGGTGGCCGCGAAGACGCTCGGCAAACCCATACGCACCTTCTCAATCGGCATGAGCGGCGACGCTATAGACCTGAAATACGCAAGGGAAGTCGCGAAGTATATCGGGAGCGAGCACACGGATGTCATAATGTCCAGGGACGACGTCCTCGGCAGCCTCGAGACCGTGATAAGCATACTCGGCACCTACGACATCACGACCATCAGGGCGAGCATAGGCATGTACCTTGTGTGCAGGTATATCAGGGAGCACACGGACATACGCGTGCTGCTCACCGGCGAGATTTCCGACGAGCTTTTCGGCTACAAGTACACCGATTTTGCCCCGAGCCCCGAGGAGTTCCAGAAGGAGGCGCAAAAGCGCTTAAGGGAGCTTCACGCCTACGACGTTCTGCGCGCCGACCGCTGCATTTCGGTAAACTCATTAGAGGCGCGCGTGCCCTTCGGCGACCTCGACTTTGTAAAATACGTGATGTCGGTCGACCCCGCGAAGAAGATGAACGTCTACAACAAGGGAAAATACCTTCTAAGGCGCGCCTTCGAGGGCGGCTACCTCCCGCACAGCATACTTTACCGCGAGAAGGCGGCCTTCAGCGACGCCGTCGGCCACTCGATGGTCGACTACCTCAAAGCCTACGCGGAAACTCTCTACAGCGACGAAGAATTTGAGGAAAAAAGGCAAAAATATACCTTTGCAAGGCCCTTTACGAAGGAGTCCCTGCTCTACCGCGAGATATTCGAGAAATACTACCCCGGCCAGGCCGAGATGATACCGGACTTCTGGATGCCGAACAGGGCCTGGGAGGGCTGCAATGTAAACGACCCCTCCGCGCGCGTGCTTTCTAACTACGGCGCGAGCGGATTCTAGGCGAATAATTTCAGGGGGCTTCCCCGCCCCCTCAAAGGATGTTGCTCGTATGAAGGACGGATTTATAAAAGTCGCGGCCGGCTCCGTGAAGGTCACGGTGGCCGACGTTGCGGCGAATACAGCGGAGATAAAAAGGCGCATCAGGCAGGCGGACGAGAAGGGCGTAAACCTTCTCGTCCTGCCCGAGCTCTGCCTTACCGGCTACACCTGCGGCGACCTGTTCTACTCGGATAAGCTCCTTCGCTCGGCGAGGGAGGCCCTCCTTGAGCTCGCCGGATTTACCTCGGACAAGTACCCGCTCGTGCTCGTCGGCCTGCCACTAAGGCATGGCCACAGGCTTTTCAACTGCGCCGCCGTCCTGCTCGGGGGTAAAATCATAGCAATCGTCCCCAAAACCCACCTGCCGAACTACTCGGAGTTTTACGAAAAGCGGCAGTTTGCCTCCGCCGACGCCCTCGGCGGGAACACGACCATAAACCTCGGCGGGCTTGATGTCCCCTTCGGCAGACACATAATCCTACGGCACGAGAGCCTTGAGAACTTCGCCTTCGGCATCGAAATCTGCGAGGACCTCTGGACCCAGAGCACGCCGGGCGAGGCCCTCTGCCGCGCCGGGGCCACGATTATCGCAAACCTCTCGGCCTCGAACGAGATTGTAGGCAAGGAAGGGTACCGCCGCCTTCTGGTACAGGCGACCTCGGCTCGCCTAATCTGCGGCTATGTCTGCTCAAACGCGGGTCCAGGCGAGTCGACGCAGGACACGGTGTTTTCGCAGCACCATCTGATTTGCGAAAACGGCATACTGCTCGCCGAAAACAGGCCCTTTGAGGAAAACGAGCTTATCATAAGCGAGATTGACGTGGAGCGCCTTGCGGGCGAGCGCCACAGGCTAAACGCCTACCTAAGCCCCGCGGACAAAAATATAGTCCCCGTAACCTTCAGTCAGGAAATCAGGGAGACGGAGCTTACGGCGAAAATCAGCCGCACCCCCTTCGTTCCGGCGGAGGAGGGCGTTGTGAACGAGCGCGCCGAAAAAATACTCGCAATCCAGGCCCAGGGGCTTAAAAAGCGGCTTGAGCACACGCGCGCGAAAAAGGCCGTGCTCGGCATATCGGGCGGCCTTGACTCCTGCCTCGCCCTGCTCGTCACGGCGAGGGCTATGGACATGCTCTCCCGCCCGAGGACCGATATAATAGCGGTCACGATGCCCTGCTTCGGCACGACGAAGCGCACAAAGTCAAACGCCGAGAGGCTCTGCGCCTGCCTCGGCGTAACTCTCAGGGAAATCGATATCACGGAGTCTGTGACAAGGCATTTTAAGGACATCGGCCACGACGAAAGCGAGCACGACCTTACCTTTGAAAACTCGCAGGCGCGCGAGCGCACGCAGGTGCTTATGGACATCGCTAATAAGGAAAGCGGCCTTGTCGTCGGCACCGGCGACCTGTCGGAGCTTGCCCTAGGCTGGGCGACCTACAACGGCGACCACATGTCGATGTACGCCGTGAACAGCTCCGTGCCCAAGACCCTTGTGCGCCACATCGTGCGCTATGTCGCAAGCCGCTCGGACGGGGAGCTTGCGAAGGTGCTTTTCGACATCCTCGACACCCCCGTTTCGCCCGAACTCCTGCCCGCGGGCGAAAATGACGAAATCAGCCAGAAGACGGAGGACCTGGTGGGCCCCTACGAGCTGCACGACTTTTTCCTCTACTACGCGCTGCGCTTCGGCTTTGGGCCCGCAAAGATATACAGGCTCGCCAGATACGCCTTTGACGGCGCATATGATAACGAGACCATCCTGCGCTGGCTGAAGGTCTTTTTCAGGCGCTTCTTCTCTCAGCAGTTCAAGCGCTCCTGCATGCCGGACGGCCCGAAGGTCGGCTCGGTGAGCCTCTCGCCCAGAAGCGACTGGCGGATGCCCTCGGACGCCTCGAGCGCGCTCTGGCTGAGCGAGCTGGAAAACTTATAAGACTTATAAACAAAGCTCCGGAGTTTCGGCTGACTCCGGAGCTTATTTGATTCTACCCTTTTTTATCGGAAAGCGCGGTCAGCTTATCGCCCTCGAGCACGGAAATAGGCCCGTGGCCGCCGCAGATAATGCAGGGCCTGCCGTTTGAGCGCGAGATATCCCCCGCGATTTTAATTATCTCCTTCCTCATCTCCGTGGCTTTTCTGGAGTCTACGTTGACGCTCTTCATGAGATATGGAGCGAGGGAGTTAAACTGCTTAAGCTCCTCCGAAAACCCGCCGATGTTGACAAGCAGGTCGCCGGTGAAGATTAGGCCCGCCTTTTCGGACACATATATCATCTCGCCGCCGAGGTGCCCGCCGGCACCCTCGAGGATGTCGAAGCTGAGGCTTCCCGCCGTCATTTCGCCGATTTTGATGAAGCCCTCGTGCTCCTCGGGCGTGCCTGTGTCGAGAATTGTTAAGCGTGAGGGGTCCGGCGGGGTGTAGCCGGACACAATCATGCTTATTTTGCTGTAGCCGAAGCTGAGCTCGTTCTTCTCACGGTAGTCGGGCAGTCCCGCCGCCTGCCTTTTGAGGCTGTCGGCGCTCTTCTTGTTCAGTATTATCTCGGCGTCCTCAAGCTTGGAAAGGAGCCCGCAGTGGTCCACGTCGGCGTGCGTTATATATATTCTTTTCGGAAGGGACTCAAAGCCCGGCACAAGAGAACGCAGGAGCCTTTTCATTTCCCCGGCGTAGACCGCGTAGCCCGTGTCTATGAGCACGAGCTCGTCCCCGCCTGCAAAGAGGTAGGTGTTGCTCCCGCAGGGAGGCTGTATGCTGTAAAGGGTCAGCCCCTCGGCGGGATGCAGCTCCTCCACGGCCGCCCTGAAATTGTCCCCTCTGTGGTTGCTGACGAAGTAGGCGACGCGCCGGATGTAGTCGAAGACCTTCGAGGCGTTCTCGCCCTCCGCCTGAAGTATCTGGAGTATGCGGTTGGACTCCGCGATAAAGCGCATGGTTGTTTCGGTGTCGAGGTCGAGGAGCTTTTGCATCTCGTTTGCAAGGCGGATATAGAACACCGTGTTGTCGAGATTCTCCTCGCTGATTTCGCACTGGATGATGTTTATCTGGTATATTTCGCTTATCTCGTCCAGAAGGGGCTTTATTAGCCCCGAGTCCTCGATTAAAAGCCCCATCTTGAAGTCCTGGTACGGCTCGTCGCTCGAGCTGTAATTCAGGTAGGAGATGTTGATTCCGTGGCGGTTTAAAATCTCCAGCACCGGCAAAAGCGCGCCGGGCCGGTCCGGAATTTTCACAAGGACCTCTATTACCCTGGTATCGGCGAGCTTATCCTTTATATAGCCGATTTCGAGAAGCTCCTTTTCAATCCTCTCGAGCGCCTCCCGCGGGGCTTCAACGTCGAGGAAGAGCATATGGAGGTCCACCGCCCTGTTGTAGCTGGCCCTGACGATATTCCCCCCGTGCCTGGCTATTATCCTTGAGGCGCGAAGCAGCGCGCCCGACTCGTCGGGCATGCTTGTAACGTACGATTTCCGCTCCACCCTGCTCCCCCTAAATTGGAATTCAGCGCTTTTCATAGAACTCACTCTTTACAGTCAGAATTCTGCCCACAGTCAGCAAAAGCGATAAGCCGAATTTCTCCGCTTATCGCTTTTGTACTCTTTTTCATCGGGGCTAAAGCCTTATTCCACTATCAGCCCCAGCTCGTTTCTTATGTAGTCCCCGGCCTCCTCGTCGCTGACCTCGCGGCGGGTGCGCACGCCGTCCTTGACGATTGTGAGCGTATTCCCCCTTAAGGAGATGTGGCCGTCCTTTGTCCTGACGTTTACGATTCTCTCTTTTGCAAAGGGGGCGTTAGGCCCGACCGAGCAGGCCTCGTTGGGCGCGATGAAGTCGACGTTTTCCCACTGAGCATGCGAAACCATGAGGACCGGCGCTTCCCGCACCTCGTCGTCGGCGGGGAGCTGGCCGCCCATGCCGACCTCGAGCTTGCCCTTCGTAAGGCGCTTTAAGGTCCACCAGAACTCGTTTTTCCGCTCAAACCAGAAGGTTTCGCCCTGCACCACCTGGCGGGTGCCCTCCTCCAGCGCGACGGCCGCGGGAGGCATCGGGCCGCCGAAGCCCACGTCGCAGAAGAGGAGCTTTCCGTCCAGGCGGACAATGTTGCCCCTGTGGCGCACGGGGTTCGGCGTGGGGGTCTCCTCCTTCAGCACGCGGCAGGGACAGGAATACGCGTCGTAACCAAGAGCCTGCAGGAGCAGCACAAAAAGTCCGTTCAGCTCGAAGCAGTATCCTCCCCTCCTGCGGACTACGACCTTGTCGAAGATGTCCCTCGGCTTTATCGATATGGGCCTGTGAAGGTCGTAGATGTCCAGATTCTCAAAAGGAACGGAACACTGATGAGCCAGAACAAGCTCGTCGAGATATTCCTTTGTCAGCTGCTTCGGACGCTCCATGCCTATTCTTTCAAGATAGGCGTCGACGTCGGGCAGCGGTTCATAGTACTCTGCATACATTTTGTGCTATCTCCTTTGTATGTCTTTTTATATGCTTTTTATCTGCCGCTCTCCAGGAAGTCCCTGGTCTCGAATCTGGCCCTGTGGTGCTTGAGGAAGGCCGTGAGCACGGGATAGAGCACCGTGGCGACAAGGCCGGCCGAGAAGCCGTTGTTATATAGGTTCAGACCCGCAAGCGGAGAACCGGCGTAAAGCACGACGGAGGAGTGCAGAAAACCTGCAAATATCCCCACAACCGTGCCGAAATAGTCTGTTATAGGCGCAAGAGTCGTGCAAAGGAGCCCTGCAATCTGCAGAGCGGGGGCGTCAACCGGCCAGGTGTTGAGGTAGCTCCCTATTAAAACACCGGCCATTATGGGGACGATGTTCCTCGGGTTTTTGCCGAAGGCCGAAAAGCCGAGTATGACGAATATAGAGCCGAGCGTGGCTCCGTTTAAGGTCCCGCGGGTTAAGAGTATGTAGGCAAGCCCTATTGCGCCGCAGAGCGCAGTGTTCAGCAATACCGCGGGCGCGCCGAATTTTTCAAGATAGTCGTTCGGTACGTGGCCCCTCGAGCGAATCAGATTCCAATAGCTCTTTAGAACCCTTCTGTCCAGTATAAACGCCGCTACGAGCATCGCAGACAGGAGCACAACAAGGTAAATCAGGGCCTGCCTATGCCACTGCGCCGACCAGTAATAGGCGCTCTCGGGCGCGGCGCCGAAGGCGTGGACTATCGGGACCAAAATCATCGCGAGAAGCCCCGCCGCAAAGCCGGTGTTGTAAAGGTTCATGCCGTTGTGGATGCGGTAGGTGTAGTTTGAAAGTACGGGCATCACGAAGCCTATGCCGAGCCCTCCGATAAAGGCGAACAGAAGGTGCTCGGCGCTGGCCCCCTCCCTGAGAGCCAAAAAGCTCACAAGAGGGCTCAGCGCGGTGGACAGCAGCCCCACCTGCGTATACTTAAGGAAGTGTTCCTTTCGGTACAGCGCGTAGAGCCAGTTGCCGATAATGATCGGCCATATGTTTACGAAGTTTTTGCCGAAGAGCGAAAAGCCCGCCATGCAGCCGATGGTCATTATGGACGAGCCTTTAGGCTCCTCGCGGCTGAAATAGATAAGGCCCAGGCTGATTAGCGTCACTATGGCCGAGTTTACAAGCGCGGCTCCGGGGCCGGCAATCGCAAAATAGTCGGTAATAAGCGTGCTTTCGGAAGTTATGATGGTCTTTAATCCCTCAAAAATCTCCGTTACGGGGCTGAGCACAGCGCCGGTAACAAGCAGCGAGAGGGAAAAAACCGCAAGGACAATGTAAAACGCTCGGGATCCCATAGATCATCTCCTTTTTTTATATACCTGAACTCAGGTCCGTGGGGCTTAATACTGCCTTGCCTTCGGAGAAAGGTGGTGACGGAAAATCCGAAGGACTTAAAACAATATTAATTTCTGCTGGGATCAACGACGTCGGCCTTGTCTCTGCAGGCCTTCGTCCCGGGCATACCACTCCTTCCTACTCGTACTGCGGCGGGATGCGGCGGAGATATTCGTCGCTTATCCGGGCCTGGACCTCCCTGCCGTGCTCGGCCAAAAACCAGTCGTCGGAGTCCGAAAGTCCCTGATTCTTAAGCTCCGAAACGAGCCGGGCGCATATGCGCGATATGCACTCCTCCTGCTCCCTGAAGGTCCCGGCGTCGAGCCCCGAGAGCTTGGACAGCCTCAGAAGCTCCTCAGATACTATCCCGCCGAGTATCGGCAGCTCGCGAAGCCTCCGCCAGGCCCATTTGTAATAGGGCTTATATACGCGGTTTAACAAAAACACAAGCCCCATAACCTCCTCGCTGAAGCGGGCGAGGACCGTTCTGAAGGTCACCCAGTCCTCCCTCTTTATGCAGCGGCGGAAGTTGTACTGGCCTGTCTGGGCTATCGCCATGCAGCGCGCGGCTATCTTTTTGAGCCTGAGCTGTTCGGGGTAAAAGCCGAGGAGGTACTCCCTGACCGCGGTAAACCGGCCCAGGGGGTCGACAAAAACCTCGCCGTTTACGGAAAGGGCGAGGTTTTCCTCGGGAACGGCGCGCCATTCCTGTATCGTCTTCGGCCCCTCGGGGAAGCCGATGAGGCTTGCGTAAAAATCGCCCACGGTCATCGCGCCGACATAGGCGCCTATCTCGGAGCGGCGCCTTATCGGCTTGTCGAAATGGCTGTCCAGGAGCCTTCGCTTCCATTCGTTGAGCGGCCCGACAAGACGCCTGTCCTCCTCCGGGACCCAGAGGAAAAAGTCGATGCCCCAGTCGTGGTCGCGGGAGAGCTCGTCGTCGTAGCCGAAGCACTCCGAGCCGTTGCCGACAAGCCCCGCGGCGATGCGCGGGTAGTCGTCCGGGAAATCCTCGGCGAGCTTTGCCCTAGCCGTCCGCTCGAAAAACTCGCGGCTCAGTTCCAGAGCGCCGGTCATTGCCTGCTCTCAGCGGATGCCGCAGCCGCCCCCGGGGCAGCCTTCGTCCGGGAAGCAGCCTTCGCAGCCGCCCTCGCACTCGGGCGCCTCGAACAATATCGCGTTTTGCCTCTCCGCGATGGCCTTGTCGGCGGCGGCGAGGTTCTCAAAGCCGTAAATCCTGATGGTGTTGTCGAGGATGTTCTCGGCAAGGCTCTCTCCCTTGGCCTTAAGCTCGTTTATGTGCTCAAGAAGAGCTTCGAGCGTCGTCTCGGAGTAGGTCATGAACTCGGCCTTCTGATGGGTCTCGACCGACATAATCTCCTCGGTGTCCTCGCTGCTTCTGAGCCTCTGGCCCGTGCTGACGTGGGGGTACTTCTTATAGCACTCCTCCATCTGCTCAATCAGCATATCGGAAATTTCGGTCACAAGCGCCTCCTTGCGCTCGGACACCGGCTCGAGCAGATGCTTTATCTCCTCGTAGTACTCCGGCGAAAGGAACTTAAGTGCCCTGATGTTCTTCTCGAGTATGAGGTTGCGATTGTCCGCAGCCGCGACGTTCAGGTCCGTGAGGTAGCTCTCGGCGGCCTTTTCCGACCAGGCCGAGAACTGGGCGGAGCGCATGTCGGAGAATATCCCCCTGTCTCCTTCCACGGACAGCCCCTGCAGCTCGGCACTTTGCAGCAGCATGTTCCACTCGAGTTCAACTATTCTTTGTACTGTCAAATTCATTGTATAGCCTCCAAAATATACTGTCGCTCCGCAGACAATGGCCAAACCAGAATTGAGAGTTGGGCACTGGCACCGGAAACGAAATAGGCAGCGGCGCAATCACCCCTGCAACTTTACTCGCTTATAATATCAGACAAGTGGACAAATGTAAAGAAAAAAGAGCGGCAGAGCCGCCCTTTTTTTGTGTAAAATAATAACTATTCAAGCTCGCACTGGGTAAGACCGACCTTCGATATCTCGTACGGGGTGGTCTGATAGACGTAATAGTTGAGCCAGTTGGAATAGATAAGCTGGGCCGCGGACCTCCAGCGGCAGATTGGCTTCGAGTTCGGGTCGTCGTTCTCAAAGTAATTCTCAGGAACCGCCGGATTGAGTCCCTTTTTAAGATCGCGGAAGTACTCCTGCGCCAGAGTGTCGGGGTCGTACTCGGGATGGCCCATTATGAATATGCGGCGGTTGTCCACGCTCTTGACCGCGTAAACTCCGGCCTCGTCGGAAACGGCGAGCAACTCAAGCTCGGGGTGCTTGAGTATGTCCTCGGCCAGCACCTCCGTGTAGCGGGAGTGCGGGGCCAGGAACTCGTCGTCGACTCCCCGGAAGAAGGGCGAATTCGGCTTGAGCGCCCTGTGCTTGTAAACGCCGGAGAGCTTCTTGGGCAGCGGATACTTCGGTATCCCGTAGTGGTAGTAAAGCCCCGCCTGAGCGCCCCAGCAGATGTGGAAGGTGCTGTGCACGTTTGTTTTCGTCCACTCCATTATGTCGCACAGTTCCTTCCAGTAGTCGACATCCTCAAAATCGAGGTTTTCGACCGGAGCGCCCGTTATTATCATGCCGTCGTAGCGCCTCGACTTGACGTCTTCAAGCGATATATAGAAGGCCTCGAGGTGCTCGTGGCTGGCGTTTTTCGCCTCGTGGCTGATTGTCCTTAGGAATTCGACCTCAATCTGCAGGGGGGTGTTCGAGAGCTTGCGCAGGAGCTGGACCTCGGTCTGCTCCTTCGTGGGCATCAGGTTCAGAATAAGGAGCTTAAGAGGCCTGATATCCTGATGAATAGCCCGGTATTCCGTCATGACGAAGATATTCTCGCTTTCAAGTACGGCGCGGGCCGGCAGCTGGTTCGGAATCTTTACGGGCATGCGTCTTTCCCCCTTTTTGTCTTGATTTATTACGTCCTTGTTCTGTATATTATGTAAACCTTTTTAGCAAAATTCTTGCTGGTTCGGGGCTATTCTAAAGGGGCGTGCCGGTACACGCCCCTTTTATCTTATCTTTGGCCTTGCTATTAGAACATCTGCTTTGCGGTGTTGATTTTTATGCCGGGGCCCATCGTGGAGGCCGTAACGCAGCTCCTGATATACTGACCCTTCGCGGCTGCGGGCTTGGCCCTGATGATGGCGTTCATAAGGGTCATATAGTTTTCAAGGAGCTTATCCCTGCCGAAGGACACCTTGCCGATGGGGCAGTGGATTATGTTCGTCTTGTCAAGGCGGTACTCAATCTTACCGGCCTTGATTTCCTTGATTGCCTTCACAATGTCGTTCGTGACCGTGCCCGCCTTCGGCGAAGGCATGAGGCCCTTCGGGCCGAGCACCTTACCGAGGCGGCCGACGACGCCCATCATGTCCGGGGTCGCAACGACCACGTCGTAATCGAACCAGTTCTCGTTCAGAATCTTCTGAACCATGTCCTCGGCGCCGGCGTAGTCGGCGCCCGCATCGAGGGCCTCCTGCTGACGGCCGTCCTTTACGAAGGCCAGTATTCTCTTTGTTTTGCCGGTGCCGTGAGGCAGGACGACGGCGCCTCTAACCTGCTGGTCGGCATGACGCGAGTCGACGCCGAGCTTAACGTGGAGCTCGACGGTCTCGTCGAAATTAGCCTTTGCATTCTGTATTACCAAATCAAACGCTTCTGCAGCGTCGTACAGCTTTGTCTTGTCGATATTCTTCGCTGCTTCCTTGTACTTTTTACCTCTGAACAATTTATTTCCTCCTTAAACTGTGGTGATTCGGAATAATCCTCCCACTGGCGCCGACTAGTCGTCGACTACCTCGATGCCCATGCTGCGGGCCGTTCCGGCTATCATTCTCGTGGCGGCCTCAATGTCAGTCGTGTTGAGGTCGGGCATCTTCTGCTCTGCAATCTTGCGGACCTCGGAGCGGCTAATCTTTGCGACCTTCTCCTTGTTGGGCACGCCCGAGCCGGACTCGATTCCGCAGGCCTTCTTGAGAAGAACCGAGGCCGGAGGTGTCTTGCAGACGAAGGTGAAGCTGCGGTCTGCATAAATTGTGATGACGACGGGCGTCAAAAGGCCCATGTTGTTCTTTGTGCGCTCATTGAATTCCTTTGTGAAGGCTGCGATGTTCACGCCGTGCTGGCCGAGTGCGGGGCCAACCGGGGGAGCCGGCGTCGCCTTGCCGGCGGGAATCTGCAGTTTAACGTAAGCTACTACTTTTTGTGCCACTTTATGTGTACCTCCTAATATGATGTGGTGATATGGCGGCGCGCCCTAGCGCGCCTCCCACTGGCAGGAAAAACAAACCAAATTAATTACTTGACGGTTTCCACCTGGTCGAGGTCGAGGTCCACGGGCGTCTCCCTGCCGAACATCGAGACGACCACGCGCACGCGCCCTTTCTCCTTGTCTATCTCCTCGACGACGCCGAGGAAACCCTCCAGCGGCCCGTCGACGACCTTGACGGTGTCGCCCTCCTCGTATCCTACAACGACCTCGCGCTTTTCGACTCCGAGGGCCTGAATCTCCTCGTCGGTGAGGGGAATCGGCTTTCCGTCGGCCCCGACGAAGCCCGTGACGCCGCGCACGTTGCGGACAAGGTGCCAGCTCTCGTCTGTCATTATCATCTTGACCAGCACGTAGCCCGGAAAAATCTTGTGCTCGGTAATTTTTCCGTTCGGGTCGGACGCATCGACAACCTTTTCGACGGGAACTTTGATGTCAAGTATCATGTCCTGCATCTTGCGGTTTTCCGCGGCCTTCGCGATCGTTGCGGATACAGTATTTTCGTAACCCGAATATGTGTGTACTACATACCACTTGGCTTCTGACATTTAAGCTCTATCCTTTCCGCACACCGCCGAAAACGGCCTGCAAGAATTAACACTAACGCCCGAGCGAAATAATCGCGTTTACGGTCATCATGGCCAGCTGGTCGAAGGCCCAGAGCACTATGGCCGAAATCACGACAACCACGAGAACGACTACGCAGTTGTTTATGAGCTGGGATTTCGAGGTCCACACGACCTTCTTAAGCTCGCTCCTCATCTCTCTGAACCAGCGGGCTATCCTCTTTCCGGTGCGGGTAAAGAAGTTGCCTTCCTTTTTCTTCGCCTTCTTTTTCGACTGGTCTGATTCCGCGGGGGTATCGTTCACAGCATCGGGCAGTCTCTCTTCGTTATAAGCCATTTGCTACCCCCCTTACTTCGTCTCGCTGTGCAGCGTGTGCTTGCGGCAGAAACGGCAGTATTTGTTCAGTTCCAGACGGTCTGGCGTATTCTTCTTGTTCTTGGTGGTGTTGTAGTTTCTCTGCTTGCACTCCGTGCATCTGAGCGTAACCTTTACTCTCATTTCGTTACGGCACCTCCTTCAATATTGTATCGGCCGGGCCGATACCTGCCTCCCTGTGTGGCGCAGAGTTTTTTGGCGCGCGAAATTAAACCTCTCCGCCGACAGGTAGAAGTACTATATCACAATTTCAGTAAAAAGGTCAACATATATTTTTAAATTAATGTGATTTGGAGAACTTTTTTCTGCAAAAAGCCGGAAAACGCCGCCTAAAGCAGCCTCAGGCCGTTCAGATAGCCCTCGAGAATCAGGGTCGCCGCGACGGCGTCGACGGTCTCCTTGCGCTTCTTTGCGTTCTTGCCGGACTCAAAGAGTATCCTGTGCGCGTCTATGGTCGTGCGGCGCTCGTCCCAGAGCACGACCTCGGGAGCCCCGAGCTCTTCGAGCTTCTCCTTGAGCCTTGCGCTCTTTTCCGCGCGCTCGCCGAGAGAACCGTCCATGTTCTTCGGGTACCCGAGCACTATCCTCTCCACGCCGCGCTCCTTGGCCTCCCTGACGATGCGCTCGGCAAGGTGCTCCATCCGCGGCTCCTTTACGACGAAGGCCTCGCCGACCAGCGTCTTCGATATGTCGGAAAGCGCGACGCCGGTTCGCACGTCCCCGAAATCAACAGCCATTATCCTGCCCAATAAGGCGCCTCCTCAAAACATGCCAACATTTAATTCTTTATATTATAGCAATTAATCATTATATCGTCAAAGCCCCGGACATGTTTGTCGCAAAACGTATTATTGCAAAAAACGCCGTTAGCCTGGCGCGGTTCAACGGGGCGCCGCTGGTTATATTTTACCCCGGATGAAAAATTTAAAAAATATTTTTCCCTTTTGCACGAAAGCGTGCAAATTTTTATGCCTTTCAGCTATCCGTGGGAGGCGAAAGCTTGAAGAAAAAAATCAGCAATGCGGCGATTATCTCAAAGCTGGGCGAGATGGCGCTCGGGCGCGGCAGCGACGCGGTGCGCCTTGCCTTCATGGACCCGGAGAGCGCGGAAGCCCTCCTCGATTCGCTTGATTTGTCCATGCTCTCGGAGATTAAGCGAAACTCGAACGGGACCGTGGAGATAAAGCTCCTAAACCGTCTGGAGGCGCTCGAGCTGCTCTCCAAGCTCCTAAGCGAGGGCGGCTCGCAGTCGGCGGCCGAGGAGTTCTTCAGGGCGCTGCAGCGCGCGGCCGAGGCAAAGAGCGGGCGGTCGGGCGAGCTTGAAGATTGAGCGCTTCTCGGACAAGCAGCTTGAGGTCCTGACCTGGTGGCTTCCCTCCTCGCCCCATCATGACCTCGACGCGCTTATCTGCGACGGGGCGGTGAGGAGCGGCAAGACCCTCTGCATGGGGCTGTCCTTCGTCTGCTGGGCGACCTTTTCCTTCGACAGGCAGCAGTTCGCCCTCTGCGGCAAGACCGTGACCTCGCTGCGGCGCAACCTGATAAGCGTCCTGCTCCCGCTGCTGCGAAGCCTCGGCTTTACCTGCGTGGAGAAACTCTCGCGCAACACGATTACAATTTCCTTCGGCGGCAGGAGCAACACCTTCTACCTTTTCGGCGGGCGGGACGAGGGCAGCGCGGCGCTGATTCAGGGCGTGACGCTCGCGGGAATTTTGCTCGACGAGGTCGCGCTGATGCCGCGCAGCTTTGTCGAGCAGGCGCTGGCGCGCTGCAGCGTGCCCGGAAGCCGGCTGTGGTTTAACTGTAACCCCGAGGGGCCCTGGCACTGGTTCTACCGCGAGTGGATTCTGAAGGCGGAGGAGAGAAGGGCGCTGTACCTGCACTTTACGATGGCGGACAACCCCTCGCTGACGCCCGAAATCGTGGAGAGGTACGAGAGGATGTACAGCGGCGTCTTCCACAGGCGCTTCATCCTCGGCGAGTGGGTGCAGGCCGAGGGGCTTATTTACGACTTCTTCGACGAGAGCTACATAAGGGAGCCGCCGGGGGACAGGTTCGAGCGATTCGTCATCTCCTGCGACTACGGGACCGTAAACCCCGCCTCCTTCGGGCTCTGGGGGAAGCAGGGCGGCGTCTGGTACAGGATAAAGGAGTTTTATTACGACTCAAGGCTTGAAAAGCGCCAGAAAACCGACGCCGAGTATCTCGAGGACCTCAAGGCCCTCGCCGGCGGGCGCAGGATAGAGTCCGTGGTCGTCGACCCCTCGGCCGCGAGCTTCATGGAGCTTCTGCGGCGCGAGGGCTTTACGGTCCTGCCCGCGGAAAACGACGTGCTCTCGGGCATACGCATCACGGCGGACCTCCTAAAGAGCGGCAAAATCGTAATAACCCCTTCCTGCTTGGACTCCATCCGCGAGTTCGGGCTCTACTCCTGGAGCGAGAGCCCGGCGGGCAGGGACGCGCCGAAGAAGGAAAACGACCACGCGATGGACGACATCCGCTACTTTGCAGCGACAATCGCCGCCGAGAGGGAGGACATGTTCTTCGCAACCTTTGTCGAGAGGTAGGCTGGACTTATAGCCCGCCGCGGCGCTCCGGCCCCGCCCGCTCACCACGCCGCCGGGAGCGCCAAGTTTCTCCCCCGGCTCAAATCCCCCGCACGCAAAAGGAGGATTGTCTTTGGGAATATTCAAAAAGCTTAAGGAGGGCGCGCCGCCGAAGGTCCAGCTTAGAAGCGGCGAAAAGCACCCCTTCGGTATCTTCGACAGCTACGTTCCCCTCCAGACAAACGAGACTAGGCTCTACCGCGCGATACGCGAGGCCGTGCCGATAGTCGACGCCGCGATAATGAAGCTCATAAGGCTCACCGGCGGCTTTTCCGTCTCCTGCGAAAACAAGGCCGCCGAGCGCGCCGTAAACGAGTTCCTGCGCACGGTGGACACCGGGCGCGGGCAGAGGGGCATAGGCTCCTTCCTCGATACCTACCTCGACTCGATGATAACCTGCGGCAGCGCCGTGGGCGAAATCGTGCTGAGGGGCGGCGATATCGCCGCCGTAATCTGCGGGGACGTGTCCGCAATCGAGATAAAGGAGGGATCGAGCCCGCTCGACTTCACAATCTGCCTAAGGAGCCCCGGCGGCGAGCCGAAGCCCCTGCCCTACCAGGAGCTTCTGCTCTTTACCCCCTTCAACCCGGGGCCGGAGCACCCCTACGGGGTCTCGCTCCTCAGCTCCATGCCCTTCCTCACCGAAATCCTGCTCAAAATCTTCAGCTCCATAGGCACGAACTGGGAGCGGGCGGGGAACCTTCGCTACGCGGTGATTATGAAGCCGCAGGGCGACATCCTCGACCGCGCCTACGCAAGGGAGCGCAGCGAGCAGATAGCGAGGGAATGGGCGGCCGCGATGCAGTCGAGCAAGACGGGCGCCGTGCGCGACTTTGTCGCCGTGGGCGACGTGGACATCAAGGTCATCGGCGCCGACAGCCAGGTGCTCGACAGCGAGGTGCCGGTGCGCCAGATTCTCGAGCAGCTAATCGCGAGGACGGGCATACCGCCCTTCATGCTGGGGCTCTCCTGGTCCTCGACCGAGCGCATGTCCTCGCAGCAGGCGGACCTGCTCACAAGCGAGATTACGGCGATTCGCCGCACGCTAACGCCCGTTGTCGAGCGCATCTGCTCGCTCTGGCTGAGGCTCAACGGCTATGCCTGCCCCTACAAAATCGAGTGGGACGACATAAACCTGCAGGACCAGGTCGAGGAGGCCCGCGCGCGGCTCTACGACGCGCAGGCGAAAAAATACCTGTCTGAGATAGACGATTTGGAGGGTGGTGAGGAAAATGAGGATAACTAAGGGCGCCCTGGCCGAGGCGGCGGTTGCGCCGAGCGAGAAGGATTTAAGCGAAATCAACAAATTCGCGCGCTCGCCGCTTACGGCCGAGGAGGTCTACTGCTTTGCGGTCTTGCTCTGCGACAACGAGGTCGACCGCGACTTCGAGCGCTTCACTGTCCCCTCGCTGAGGAAGCTCGCCGAGCTCTTTGTCGGCAAGACCGGCATATTCGACCACAACTGGAGCGCCGGGGGGCAGAAGGCGCGCATCTACCGGACCGAGCTTGTGACCGACAGGGACAGGAAGACGGTCGCGGGCGAGCCCTACGTCTACCTGAAGGCCTACGCCTACATGCTCAGGACCGAGTCAAACCTGGAGCTCATCGCCGAGATTGAGGGCGGCATCAAGAAGGAGGTAAGCCTCGGCTGCGCGGTTTCAAGCTCTCTCTGCTCAATCTGCGGCGAGGCTGCGGGCAAATGCTCGCACGAGCGCGGCAGGAAGTACGGCGGGAAGCTCTGCTACTTCGAGCTGCACGACCCGACCGACGCCTACGAGTGGTCCTTCGTCGCCGTTCCGGCTCAGAAGAACGCCGGCGTCATCAAGCGCTATGAAACGGGCTTTTCCGACCTGCGCGAGTTCCTGCTCAAAAGCGGCGGCGAGAGCTTCATTCCGGAGCTTGAAACCATGAAGCGGCAGTCGGAGCTGGGGCGGCGCTACCTCGAGGGCTTGAGAAGCGAGGTCGTAAGGCTCGGCACGCTCTTTAACGAGAAGTTCGACCTCGACGCGCTCAAGAGCGCCGCGGGGAAAATGGACGAAAAGGAGCTTCTGGCCTTCAAGGCTGCCTTCGGGGAGAGCGTCTCCGAGAAGCTGCCGCTTGTCTGCCAGCTCCCCCCGTCGAAGAAGCTAAAGAGAGAGGACTTCGGCAGCGAGTTTTTAATCTAGATAAAACAGGAGGTTAGAACATGAGTATTTCATTCGGAGGCATAGGCGAATACGCCGCGACCTTCTACAACAGCCCGGACGCGCCCGCCGCCGCGGGCAGGGCCGTGAAAATCAGCGGCAACGGCGAGGTCTCCCTCTGCTCCGCGGGCGACGGTTTCGCCGGCGTCTGCATCTCGGCGGGCCCGCAGTTTGCAGCGGTGCAGCTTCGCGGCTTTGTGAAGCTCCCCTACAGCGGCGCGGCCCCTTCCCTCGGCTTTTGCAGGCTCTCGGCCGACGGAAGCGGCGGGGTCAAGGCCGACTCAAGCGGCAGGGAGCACCTGATTGTCGAAGTCGACAGCACCGCGAAGACCGTGGGACTCTTTCTCTAACAGACAAGGAGGATTCTGAAAATGGCCTACTGCTACGACAACCTGCGCCTCGACAAGGGCATGTACAACGAAGCCGGGCTTACCTTCACGCAGGTGCTCGAAAAGTACGACCCGAGCGAGAACTACATCGGCACCCCGCTCGAGGGGACCGACGCCTTCCAGCGGCAACTCAAGCGCTTCGACATCAGGGTCAAGGGCCCGAACTCCGACGTGGTCGAGAAGTTCTTCCGCACCTCGGAGTCGGCCGTCCTCTTCCCCGAATATGTTTCGAGGAGCGTAAAGCAGGGCATGGAGGAGGCGAACATCCTGCCCTCGATAACCGCCTCCATCACGCGCTTCGAGGGCATGGACTACCGCTCAATCTATTCTGTGCCGAGCGAGGACGACAAGGCGCTGAGAAACGTCGAGGAGGGCACGGTCATACCCCAGACCGAGATTAAAACCAAGGAAAACCTCGTAAAGCTCAACAAGCGCGGGCGCATGCTCGTCGCCTCCTACGAGGCGATAAAGTTCCAGCGCCTCGACCTCTTCTCCGTCACGCTGCGCCAGATTGGCCAGCACATCGCGAAGATGCACTTAAGCGACGCGATAAACGTAATCATAAACGGCGACGGAAACCCTGACAGCGCGGCCGACATCTTCACGGTCGGCGATTCGACGATAGGCGGGAGCGCGGGCACGCTTACATACGAGGCGCTTTTGAACTTCTGGGCGCAGTTTGACCCCTACGAGATGAACACCATTCTCGTTTCAAACGACATGATGCTGAGGCTCCTTAAGCTCAGCGAGTTCCAGAACCCGCTGACGGGCCTCAACTTCCAGGGCACGGGCACGCTCTCCACCCCGCTCGGGGCAAAGCTCCTGCGCACCTCGGCCCTCGCCCCCGGCAAGCTCATCGGGCTTGACAGGAACTACGCCCTCGAGATGGTCATAGGCGGCGACGTGCTCGTCGAGCACGACAGGCTCATAGACCGCCAGCTCGAGCGCGCGGCGATAACGACAATCTCGGGCTTTGCCAAGCTCTACAAGGACGCGGCGAAGGTGCTCGATATCGGCGCTTAACGGTCGGGCGACCGAATCCGTCTCCGGCAAAGGGGCTTTAAGCCGAGCGCGGCCCAAAGCGGCTTTAATGCCGCCGCCCGCGCCGCTTAAAGCGCCCCGCCGGGCCTAAAGTTCGGGGCCTTCGCCCCTTTTCAAGGAAGGTGAACCCTTTGGACCGCACGCATCCGATTTACTTAACCGCGCTGAGCCTGCTCGGCGTCGACGGCGGCGAGGAGAGGCCGGAGCTGCTCGAATACTGCGCCGCCGCCGAAATAGAGTTCAAAGCCCGCCTGCGCGAGGGTATCTCGCCCGGGGACATAGGCGGTATATGGAACACCGCCTGCGCTCTGGCCGCGATTTCGATGTTCAGGCTGACCCCGGGGGAGCTCAGGTTCAGGGCGGGGAACTTCTCCCTGAGCGAAAAGCTCCCCGTTTCCGCGCTGCGCGCCCGCGCCGAGGCGCTCCTCGCGCCCTACCTTGAGGACGACGGCTTCGCCTTTCGGGGGGTGCGCGGCTGATGGACGCTCTCTTCAGGCTCGCGAAGGAGTACGGCGAGCCCTGCACGGTCTATTTTGACGAGGGCTCGGAGGGCGTATCCGTCAGCGCCTTCATCGAGCCGCTCATGGACAGGCGCAGCACGCGAATCTGGCGCGAGATGACCGAGCTCGGCGAAGTTCCCGGGATGCGCTATCTCTACATAGGCCCGCCCCATGTGCCGCTTAAGGCTGGCTCGCGCGTGGTCAGCGGCAGCAGGGACTACGAGGTTATCTGGGCCGAGAGCTTCAGAATGAAAAGCAAAGAGACGCACTGGGAGGCGGTGCTGAGGCTCAGGGAGGTGCCCGCATGACCTACTCAGAGCTCCTGCCCGCGCTGCGAAACGAGCTAATCTCCCTCGGCCTGTCCGCAGCGGTTCTGCGCTACGGCGAGGGCGGCGGAAGGCCCTCCTCCCCCGTCGCCGCGCTCGGGATAAAGTCCTGCTCGGTCGCGGGGGAGAGCTTCGAGGTCGTGTTCTCGATTACCCTGCTCTCGCCGCGCTCATACGGGCCCTCCGGCTGCGAGGCGCTCTTCTCTGAGCTCTCGCGCGCGGTAAGCTCGCTCTCCTCCGCCTTTGAAAATCCCGTCCTCGCCTGCGGGGACACGAGCTTCGACACCAAGACCGACTGCTTCGTGTGCAGGGCCACACTTTCGGTCCGCACGGCCGGTTCCGATGACGGCGGGGACGGGGAAGAGGGCGTTTTTACAGATTTCAGGGTGCTGGGGGTGGAGCTTTGATGTCCGTTTCGGCCCGGATAGAAGCCGAACCCATTCGCCCCGCGCCGGAAAAGCAAAATCTGGGGGCTCTCTATAGACATGGCGCCGCGCAGAGCGCGGCGGAGAGGATGATCTGAAGATGTCAGAGCTGTATCTTACCTCCGGCCCGGTCTCGGCCGTGGGCAGGCTGGTTTCGCCCAAGAGCGGGGAGTTTAACTACATGAGCCCCGATGAGATAAGGGCCTATATAAAGAACGCGGTCGGCGCGCGCTTTCTGGGCGAGGCGGTGACGGAGCAGTCGAAGAGCGCGGTGCGCAGCTTCGTGGTCGAAAGGCTGCAATACCTGCTCGCTGAAGGACATCTGGGCTCCTACGGCGCGGTGTCCGTCTCGGTGGACGAGGGAGTTTGCACCATCTCCTTCGAGTTCTCCCTGCCCCCGGTCCCGAGCTCGGTCGCCGTCGCCGCGGAGCTCGAGATAAGGGAGGGCGTTTAAATGAGCGCAGTCTACTTGGAAGCGAACGGAACCAGGCTCGACTGCCTGAGCTTCAAGGCCGTGAGCTGCAGGAAGTGCCACTTAGTCGAGTCGATTGGCGAAGCCTCCCCCACGGGCGCCGCCTTCGGGGAAAAGACGCTGACGCTGGAGATAAAGCGCGTGCTCACGGGCGAGGCGGGCGAGTTTAGCTTCGACTTTAACGAGGCGCTCACAATCACCGCGGTAAACGGCGAGACAAGGCGGATTTACACGGGCTGCCTCGTCGAGGAAATAACTGAAGCTCTGAGCGAGGGCAGGGTCACGCAGACCGTGAAGCTGCGCGCCCTGGGCCTCATCGAGGAGGGTAAGCAAGCTTGAGCGATGAAATCATAGGCGCGACGGAGAGCCGGGATGCGCTCTCCGAGCGGATATCGGAGGAGCTTGAGCGCGACGCGCGGCGCTACACGCCGGACTTTGAGCTTGAGTAGCTTGATAGCAAGGCTATGGAGAGCCCTTTTTCCGGCAAGCGCGGCGCACAAGTGAAACCGCGCTCTCTTTAAAATAGGCGCGCCGCTTGCCAAAACAGCGGCAGCCCCGGCGCAGAAGGAAAACCCGTCCCGCCGCCGACGGGATTTGCTTAAGCCTGCGCCGGGGCGGGCGGCGGAACGGAGAAAGAGATGAGCCTTTCACCACTTCGTTACAAGAACTACAGCTGGAGCGTAAACCCGCGCTCCTGCGAGCTGCGAATGGAAAAGAAGATGGCCCTCGCAAAAATACCCTACGGCGCCGCTCTGGCCGAGAACCTCGGTGCCTCGGTCAAGGTGTTCAGGGGCGAGGGCGAGTTTGCGGGTGAGGGCGCCTACGCCGAGTTTTTGAAGCTCGCGGAGCTCTTCGAGGAGGACACGCCGGGAATACTGATTCACCCGCTCTTTACCCTGCCGAGCGCGTATTTCGTGAGCCTCACGCTCTTACAAAAGCCGCTGCCTAATTTTGTCGCCTACTCCTTCGAGTTCTGGGACTCTTCCGCCCTCTCCGCGGCCGGAGGCGGCGCGCTCTCCTCACGCGGCGAAAACCCGGTTACGGTCGTACAAAGGGCGGAGACCACGCCTGTCTACCGCACGGTGAGGCAGGGCGAGACGCTCTGGAGCATCTCCGCCCTCACGGGAGTTTCGCCCGAGGAGATAGTGGCGCTAAACCCGCAAATCAAAAACCCGAACCTCATCCCCGCGGGGACGAGGCTCAGGATAAGGTGAGGCGCACATGATTGCGCAGCTTATCCCGGCTCAGGGCGGGGAGCTTACCCTGCCGCCGCTGCACACCTGCGAGCTTAAGCTCACGCCGAACGTCCCCTGCTCGGCCTTCAGGCTCTCCTGCCGCTACGACAGGGAGCTGCTGCCGGTCCTTGAGTGCGCGGCCTACTGCCGGATTGTCCACGAGGGGGCGATAGTGTTTTACGGAATCGTAGACGATTTCGAAATAAGGCAGGACGGGGGCGGAAAGAGCGCCTTTGTAAGCGGGCGCGGGCTTGCCGCCCTGCTTATAGACAATCAGGCCGAGGCGGCGGAGTTTTCGCTCGCAACGCTCCCTGATATGCTCCGGCGCTACGTCCTGCCCTACGGAATAAAGAACATCATTAGCGAGGAACTGGCCCCTGTGCCAAGGCTCGCCGTGCCCGGCGGCTCCTCGCTCTGGGACGCGCTCTGCGCCTTCACGCAGGCTTCTAGCGGCCTTACGCCGCGCTTTACAAAGGACGGGACGCTTATTATCTCAAGGGGCGGCGGGGCGCCGAGGCAAATCTCCGAGGGCTCGGGAATCCTAGGCTTTAAATACCTTAAAAAGCGCTACGGCCTGCTCTCCGAGGTTGTCGTCAGGCGCACGGACGGGTTTTCCGTTACCGTTAGGAACGAGGAGTTCATTTCGGAAGGCGGCATAAGGCGCAGGATAATCACCGTGCCCTCCTCGACGGAGGAGTACAGGATGCGCGAGCTCGGGCGGCGCCGCATCGAGGCCTCCGCGGCGAGAAAAAGCCTTTTGTACCTGACCCTTGCGGGACTCATCTTCGCCGACGGGGGCGACATCGTGGACTTAAGTCTCCCGAAGCAGGGGATTTCGGGCAGATTCCTCGTTTCCGAAGCCTGCCTGCGCTACGGAAGCTTCCCTAACACCACACTTGAGCTTGTAAAGGAGTGAGCCTATGTGGCTTTCTGAAAAGGCCGCGGCGAGAAAAAGCCGGCCCGCCTCCGCCGAGGTCGGCACCGCTACGGGAGATAGGAGCGTGCTGACCGAGGCCGAAAAGAGAAACCTCCCCGTCTACGCGCCCGGCGGCTACGCCTGGCGCCCGAGGTTCGGCGACGAGGTCCTCGTCATTAAATGCGCCGACGAAAGCCTGGGCGTCGTCTCCGCCCTCTGCAATCCCGGCGAAGAGCTCGAGGGCGGCGAGGTGCTCATCTACTCGGGCGGCGCGTCCATCCACCTTAAAAACGACGGCAGGGTGCTGATAAGCGGCGAAGTCTACATAAACGGAAGCCCGCTTGCCGGCCCGGAGGCGGGCGAGAATGGAGCTTAAGCTGAGCGGCGGCGACTACGCCGTAACGGAGGGCAGGATAGAGACCGTCTCCGGGGCCGAGGAGATTTTGCAGCGCGTGCTTATGAAGCTCGCAGCAAGGCGCGGCGGTTTTGCCCCGCTGCCGAATTTCGGCAGCAGGCTGCACCTTCTTCCGGGCGTCAGGAAAAGCGAGCGCGCGGCCCTCTGCGAGGCCTATATCGCCGAAGCCCTCGCCGACGAGCCCGAGGTCGCGATAAGCTCGGTCGGCGTCTCCGAGGCGGGCGGGGAGATAAGGATAGCGCTCGCCCTGCGCTGTAGGGGCGGCGAGCTCGACCTTTCGCTGAGCGTATAGCGCCCCGCCCTTTTCTCTAAAGCCGGCGGCATCGCCTAAAAACGCGCAAAAAAGCGCCCCGCGCGCATCCGCGCAAAGCGCTTTAAAAAAAGCGTGCCGCCTTTAGCCCGCCCGGGCGCCATCCTTTTCGGGCGTATTTTCGCCGTTTGCCGCAGCTTTCGCGGCAGAATGGAGGTTCAGATGAAGACGATAAGCGAGATATACAACGACATGGCCGCGGCCTTCACCGCCGAGAGCGGAGTTGCGGTGCACGAGAGCGGGGACATGGCGCTTCGGCTCTACGCCGCGGCGACGGAAATCTACTCCCTCTACGTCTACGCCGACTGGCTAAGGCGCATGGCCTTCCCCCAGACCGCCGAGGGCGAGTACCTGGACCGGCACGCCGAGGTAAGGGGACTTAGGCGCGAGACACCGGCGAAGGCTGTGGGGAGCATCGAGTTTCTGCTCTCCGCGCCGCTTTCGCAGGACGTAATCGTGCCCCGGGGGACCGTCTGCCTTACGGCGACGGGACTGCGCTTTGAGACCACGGAGGAAGGGCTCATCCCCGCGGGCCGGACGAGCTGCACGGTCGCGGCCGCCGCGGCGGAGCCGGGCAGCGCCTACAACGTGCCGCCCGGCGCGATAATCTACATGGCCCTGCCGCCCGTCGGGGTCGCCGCCTGCCGGAACAGCGCGGCCTTCTCGGGCGGCGCGGACAGGGAGAGCGACGAGGAGCTGAGAGCGCGGATACTCTCAAGCTACAGGCGGCTTCCGAACGGGGCGAACGCCGCCTTCTACGAGCAGGAGGCGCTGAGCATACCCGGCGTCGCGGCGGTGAAGCTCTTCCCGCGGATAAGGGGAATCGGCACGCTCGACATAGTGCTTGCCTCGGACAGCGGCATGCCCTCGGAAGCCCTGCTCGATGAGGTGAGGGCGCACCTGAATTCCCTGCGCGAGCTTTGCGTGGACATACGCGTCCTGGCCCCGACCGCGGTGCCGGTCGACATAGACCTGGAGATTGAGCCGAAGGACAATTACTCGCAGGAGGAGGCCGCGGCGGGCGTCACGGCGGCGCTTGGCGGGTTCTTCTCCGGAAAACTCCTCGGGAAAAGCCTTCTGCTCGCCGAGCTCGGACAGGTTATTTTCAGCGCGGAGGGCGTCAAAAACTACCGCATAAAGTCTCCCGGCTCCGACATCGCGGTCGGCGGCGGGGAGCTTCCGGTGCTCGGCTCTCTCACAATCGGCCCCATGGGTGCGTGAGCATGTACGCGGAGTTCTTGAGAAAGCTTATCGAGCCGCTCGGGATATACAGGACTGAGGGCGGCGTTTCGGGCGCTGAGCTCTCGGCGCTCGGCAGAGGGCTCGACGATTTGCACGCGTATCTGAGCGAGCTTGAGCGCGAGCTGTTTCCGAGCACCGCCGAAAGCTACGGACTTGTAAGCTACGAAAAGCTGCTGCCGCTAAAGCCCGCCTACCGCAGCCTCGAGGAGAGGAGAAAGGCCCTGATGGGGCTGCTCCGCATGGACGGGGCCTCCTTTACGCCCGAGGCTATAAACCTGACCCTCTGCGGCTGCGGCATAGCGGCAGAGGCTTCCGAGTCCGGCAGGCCCATGACCGTTGTCGTGAGCTTCCCGGGCACGAGGGGGATACCGGAGAACTTCGAGCAGCTTAGGGCCGCGATAGAGCAGATAATCCCCTGCCATCTTGAAATTGAATATTACTTCGTCTACACGCAGTGGGACTATCTCGAGCGGCATTTTGCGACCTGGGACGACATCGAAAGGGCCGGGCTCACCTGGGCGCAGCTAGAAACCTATCTCTGAGGGGGAGGCAAAGCATGATAAAGCGAGTGATTCGCGAGGGCCTTGTGAAGTACGAAAAGGAAGAGTCGGACTTAAGGCAGGAGGCCCTGCTTGAAATCGCCCGAATCGGGCTTGAGGAAGGGGACGCTCAGAAAAGGAGCGAGAGAATCTCGGCCGTGCTCGAGGGCATGGACAGGGCGGTTACGGCCTTAAGGCAGAACAGCTTAAATCCGGCAGAGCAAGAGGGCGGCGGAGGGCGCCATATTGCGGGCTGAGCGGCCCGGCGGGACGGTATAAAAACCGAAAGCCGCCGGAGCCTCTCCGGCGGCTTAACAGCACTAGCTTAGTTTTCCCAGCTCAATATTCCGCTTGTAGGAAGCGTTCGCGGCCTTGTAGATAAGCTCGTACAGGCCCTTCTCGCGCAGGACTTCCACGCCCGCAATCGTGGAGCCTCCGGGCGAGCAGACCATGCTGCAGAGCTCCCCGGGACTCTTCCCCGTCTCCAGCACCATCGCGGCGGCGCCGAGCATGGCCTGCGCCGCGTAGGAGAGGGCGGTTTCATGCTCAAGGCCGAATATTTCGCCGGCCTTGGCCAGCGCCTCGATGAACATGTACGCGTAGGCGGGGCTGCAGCTTGCGACGACCGTGGCCTGGTCGAAAAGGCTCTCCTCGAGCCGCGTGACCCTGCCGCAGGCCCTTACCATTTCCTCAAGCTCCCTCAGCTCCTCCTCGGAGGCGCTGCCGTCGCTTGTGAGTATCATAAGCCCCTTCCCTATGAGGGCGGGCGTGTTCGGCATGACGCGCACTATCGGCTGGGCCTCCGAGCCGACGATGGAGCGCAGCCTCGCTATCGTGATGCCGGCGGCGATAGATACGAGCACTTTCCGCTCACCGCTCTCCCCGGCCGCGCGTAAAATAGGAACGAGCGGAGCCAGAACCTCGGGGAGAACCTGGGGCTTTACGCAGAGAAGGACGAATTTTGCCCTCCGCGCCGCCTCAAGGTTGTCGGGAGACCAGAGGCAGCCGACCTCCCCGGCCAGAGCCTCCGCCTTTTCGGGCTGGCTGTCGGTTATTATGATTTTACGCGGCTCGACGGCGCGGGCTGCGGCCCGGATAATGGCTCCGCCCATGTTGCCAGAGCCGATAAACGCTGCTGTCAAATCCATTGAGACACCTCTTTAAAACCTTTTTGAGCCATTATAATCCGTTTTTTCGTAAAAATAAAGAGAGATTTGGGGGCGGGCCCGGAGACCAGAGCACCCCGAAGCCTCGCGCGGACCGGGATTTCCGCTCCAAAAGGGGGTTACAGCTTTGCCCTGTGAAGACTGCACGAAAGACCAGGAAATTGCGGTTATGTCACAGAAACTTATGATGCTCGAGCGCGACGCCGAGCGGAACGAGGCGACGCACAAGGAGATATTCTCGCGGCTCGAAGAAATAAGCGAGGCCAATGTGAGAACCGAAGTCCAGTACACGAACATCCTAGCCAAGCTCGAAAAGGTTGAGGCTGTCGTAGACGAACTCAGGGAAAAGCCCGCAAAACGCTGGGAAACTATAGTGAACACGGCGCTGCAATGGCTGGTGGTCGCCGTCCTTGCGGCCCTCGCCGTGCTGAAATGATTATAATTTTCGAAAAACTGTCGAAATTCTGAAAACTGCGATATATCGACTAAGGAAAAAACGAAGAGAGAGGGGTTTTAGCCCCCTCTCCCGGCCGCTTACGCGAGAACGCCTGCTCCGGCAGGCGTTCCCTGCTTTTTGCACTCGCAGGACGAAGTGCGGGCAAAGCAATCCGCAGGACGCAGGACGGCTCTGCGAGATTCCGCCGCAAACGCCTTCCTGCTTAAGCATCGGGACTCTAGCCCCCCCTCTTCTTCAGGCGAGCTCCCATACTTAGAAAGGAGACTGCGGCAGGCTTCCCTTGCAACCTGGCTGAATTTTATCAGAAAAGGCATATTATTGTCAATATTTAACATTGATGGCTCTAACAGGCAGACGCCCGCGCCGCTTTCCGCCCGGGCGACAAGGGGAGAGGGAACCTTTAGTATCCCTCTCCCCTTTAATCCGCCATAATAATTCCAGGAGGGGGGACAGCCCCCTCCTGGTCAAAGGAAAGTGAGAATATATCCCCCTCCCCCTCATACCATCTTCATTTGTCCACGCCGCCCGCCGAATCGCCGCATAAAAATGAACCATGCCCCGGCAGGGCGGCGCAGAGCGCGGAAATCAGGCCTTATCCAGTCCCAGCTCTCTTATATAGAAGGGCAGGGCGCGCTCGAAGCAGACGCCGTAGCGCCTTTCCTGGCCAAGCTGCTTTGTCAGAACTATGCTCAGGTTCGTGTAGTCGACCGCCAGCTTGGTTGCGCGCTCAAGGCTCATTCCGCAGAGCAGTCCGCCCAGCAGGGCGCTGCCGAACACGTCGCCGGTGCCGTGGTAGTAACCCTCGATAAGCTCCCCGTCGAAGTAGGACATCTCGCCCTCCTCCTTGTCGTAGCAGGCCGCGCCGAGCCTTCCCTCGGCGAAGGAGATTCCGGTGAGCACCGCCTGCTTCGGGCCGAGCCCGACGAGCTTCTTGAGTATATCCTCGACCTCCGCGGGCGAGCGCCTCTCGCCCTTGTAGGGCTCGTCGAGTATGAAGGCGGCCTCGGTGAGGTTCGGGACGACTATGTCCGCCTTGGCGCAGAGCTTCGCCATGCCCTTCGCCATCTCGGGCGAGTATATCGAGTAGAGCACGCCGTTGTCGGCCATGACGGGGTCGACCATAATCAGCGTGTCGGGTGTCCTGAAATCGTCGAAAATCTGAGCGACAAGGTCAATCTGCTCGAAGGAGCCGAGAAAACCGCTGTAAAGCGCGTCGAATCTGAGATTTAAGGACTTCCAGTGGTTCGCTATCGGTATCAGGTCCTCGGTAAGGTCGCGGAAGGTGTAGCCCTCGAAGCCCCCGGTGTGGGTCGAGAGTATCGAGGTCGGCAGGACGCCGGTGTCAACACCCGCCGCGGAGATTATCGGCAGTGCGACCGTGAGCGAGCAGCGACCCACGCAGGATATGTCGTGGATGGCCAGCGCACGTTTCTGTCTTTCCATGGGTTTTCCTCCGTTTGATATTTTGCTGATGGAATATATGGGAACATAATACACGATATCTGACAATATTAAAATTATCAGTTTGAATATTTTTTATGGGGTCAGTTTGCCTCCCGCGCGCTGCAAGAGTCCTTTCTTCCAAACAAAAAAACGCCCCTAAAGAGGCGTTCGGCTTGAAATTTCAAAATAAGCCGGAAATAATTGCGCGTGAATAGTTTCTCAGGCGGATTCCGGGGCCTCCTTCGGCCCCGAAAAATTCCTGTCTCTCGCCCCCGGAGCCTTCCGCTTTGCGGGCGGAGCCTACCGCGCCGAGCCTATGGTTATCTCGCCGTCCTTGACGTAGAGCATCACGTTGTGCCTCAGCTCGTTTATGCTCAGGGTGGCGCCGCTTATCTCGACCCTCACGCCGGGATGAAGCTCACCGGTGCAGATGACGCGGCCGCTGCCCTTTTCCTTAATCGCCTTGTTTATATCGTCAAGCTCTCTTCTCGCTTCCTCTATCACCGCGTTGTTGTAATTGAAGCTGTAGTTTGCGTTGCTGAGTATCTGCTTCTTTTCCTCGTCGAGGCGGTTTGCAGCGTCGAGCTGGCAGAGGGTCGAGATGATGGAGGAGAGCTTCCTGTTCGTCTCCTCGAGCTCCGCGATTTTCGCGATGAGCTGCTGCTGGCGCTCGATGACCATCTCGTCGGTGCCAATCTGGAGGATTGTCCTGACGTGGGAGATTGAGCCGATTGTGCGCGCCTCTATCTCCTGGCCCGCAAAGCAGCTTCCGCCGATGATTTTCGCTATCGAGCCGCCGACCCTTATGCTTCTTCCGCATTTTACGTCGCTGTTTATTATCGAATCGGCCTTTATGTCCTTCTTTGCGAAAATCCTGCTGTTCTCGATATAGCGGCACTTGAGCTCGCCGGCGCAGTAAAGCTCGCTGCCGATGATGCCGCTGTGCAGCTTCACATTCCCGCCGGCCTTGATATAGGCGTTCTCGACGACGCCCTTTATCTCCACGTTCCCTGCGGCCTCGACCTTAAAGCCCGGCAGCACGGCGCCCTGAACCACCACGTTGCCGTTGGCGTTGATGTTTCCGGTGGAAAAATCGACGTTCTCCTTTATGTAGAGCGTTTCCGTGACGTTTATTCTGCGCCCGTCGTACTCCACCTGCCCGTCGATTTTGGAAACGACGGTCCTGCCGTCGGCGCTGAGCTCTGTATTCCTGCCGACGGGCGGCTGGACGGCCTTGCCCGGCCTCTGCGGAATCTCCCTTCCCCGCACGGTAACGCCGGGTCTGCCCTCGGTGGGCGGTATAATCGTGCACAGGACCTGTCCTCTGACGACGTTTTCAATAATCCCCAGGTCGTAATAGTCGACCCTGCCGTCGGCGCCTACCTTGGGCTTCAGCTCCTTCTTCTCAATTTCAACATGAAAACGCAGGTCGCCGTCCACCCCGTCGACCGGGGCGCGGCCGCTTGCAATCAGTATGTTCTGGCCGTAAACGGGATTTTCCGCCACTTTCTTGAGCCTGTCCATATCAACGTTGTATGTTACGCCCTGAGCGTCGAGCGCCGCCTTGAGCGTCTCAAAGCTCGGAGGCGCTCCGCCGTTGAGGGGGGGCTCGATATTTATGAAAGCCCTGAGTTCATCGTCTGAAACTATAACATTTACAACGCTGTCAACGGGTTCAGAAGCCATGACGGAGCTGTCAGTTGTGCCGTTTACAAGGTCAGAAGCGTCCACGAAGATATCCTTATCCATATTCCTACTCTCCCTTCCTGACGTCTGCAAGACTGCAGGGACCCTCGGCAGCTGTTTTGCTGGCTTGCGCCGGCAGCGCCTTAATATGGCAATAGTACAATCTCTCTAATTAGTTTATCGCATTTTTTCGCGATATTGCAACACTATGCTGAGCGTCCGGGCCGATTTTTACAAAAAATTTATTTTATTTTGCACATTACCGTGCAAAATCGGGCCAGCTTTTTCCTACTGTGGAAATAATAACGCACAGGGAGGAAAGTCATGCCATCGACCTACAAGACGCCGAACTTCGCCCTCAACCAGTGGCTGGGCACAGACACCTTCGCGCGCACCGACTTCAACGCGGACAACCTCATAATAGACTCGGCTCTAAAGCGCCTGAGCGAGGAGGTGAAGGCCGTTGACCCGCTCGCAAGCAACCTCTACAACCTCATCCTTCAGCAGTATTACGACGGAAAGTACACGGGCTACAAAAAGGCGCTGATGTTCGACGGCTTTATGAACTTTTCAAACATCGCGAGCCTGTCCCAGGGCATCTACATCGAAACCGCGAGCTCGAACAAGTTCCTGACCTTTGACAACGTGGGCTATTCGGGCTACTCGACCGCAGACCCCGAAAATTTGAACGCAAGCAATGTGAGAACCTGGGTGCCTGAGTATTGTACGCTCGCAAGCTCCATCACCATTTGCTGCTTTACCCAGTACTCAAACGCTACCATAACGGTGACCATAACGGACGACAGCGGCACCGTTGTAGGCACCGGCACCAAAACCGGCGGCCTTCCGGGTTTGCAGAATTTTGTCACCATTCCGTTTAACTCACCCGTTTACTTTACCGCCAAGAGGAATTACACCATAGCCGTTACCTGCACCGCCGACCTTACCATACGCAGGGCGACAAACTCCAGCGTTCTGTACTTTTCGCTCGCCTGCTCGCCGACTTTGAAGAACTCCGGCTCCTGCTTATCAAAGCCCGCAGACATAGGCAACGATTACTCAAGGGCGATAGGCTGGGTCAGGTACTCGGGCGGCTCGGTCGGGCTGGGGCTTGAGGTCGGCGGAAGCTCTCTTGATTTTTCGCTTGCCGGGACTTATCCCGCCTATACGGTGGACGGCACGCTCGCCTGCTCCGAGGCCGCCTTCGAGCTGGAGGTCCCCGCGGGGCTTTCGGGCGAGAGCGCGGTGCGCCTTGCGCTCGACAAAAACGGAGAAAGCAACATGCGCGTTTACGACTACGGCGTGCTCTTCATATAAAGGGGGGTGAACCGAATGCTCGAAAAGATAAAAAGCCGCAAGTTCCTGATGGCCCTTACCTCGGTGGTCGTGGGGATACTCACGATTTTCGGCGTGCCCGAGGGGGTGGTGTCGCTTATTAGCGGCATATCGCTGGTGCTCATCCCCGTCGTCGTCTACATAGCCTCGGAGGGGCGCATAGACGCCGCCGCGGTGAAGCTCACGAGCGAGGCGCTGAGGGAAATAGCCGGGCTGCTCGAGAAGAAGGAGGCCGGGGAAGGGCGAAGCTGAGTTCTCCCCGCGGCGCGCGCCGCATCGGGCCTTGATGAATAAATAGTATAATAAACACGGCAGGGGCGCAGAGAGCGCGGCAGGACGGTTTTGCCGGGGCCGGAGCCGGCCCGCGAGCTTAAAAGAGCGCCGGAGATAAAGGATGCGCCGTCCGTCCAGCAATCATAAGGGGGCCTTCCCGCAGAGAGCGGGGAGGCCTTTGTGTTTCGCATATCTATGTAACGGACATGAATAATTATTAAAAACTTCTTGCATAGAGAGCGCCGTAATGCTATAATTTTAAGACATTAAACTTCAGAAAGAAGGCGTCCAGCAGTGGGAAGAATTCAAATTGTCAAGACGGAGAACCCGAAGCCCAAGCCGGACCAGAAGAACCTCGGCTTCGGACGCTATTTCTCCGACCATATGTTCGTATTAAACTACGACAAGGGGCAGGGATGGCACGACCCGCGCATCGTACCCTACGGCCCCTTTGAACTGGAACCCGCCGCGATGGTTTTCCACTATGCCCAGGAAGTCTTCGAGGGCATGAAGGCCTACAGGAGAGCCGACGGCGGCATCCAGCTCTTCCGCCCGATTGAGAACATACGCAGGATGAACTTCTCCTGCGAGAGGCTGTCAATCCCGCAGATAGACGAGGAGCTCTTCATGGAGGGCCTGATTGAGCTTGTAAAGCTCGACCAGGACTGGGTTCCCTCGGAGCCCGACACCTCGCTGTACATAAGGCCCTTTGTCATAGCGACGGAGCCGCACGTCGGCGTGCACGCCTCAAGCTCCTACATCTTCTGCATAATCGCCTGCCCGGTCGGGGCCTACTACCCCGAGGGACTGAACCCCGTCAAGATTTACGTTGAAAGCCGCGACGTGCGCGCGGTCAGGGGAGGCACCGGCCACGTCAAGGCGGGCGGCAACTACGCCGCGACGCTCAGGGCCGGAGAAGAGGCGAGCAAGCTGGGCTTTTCGCAGGTGCTCTGGCTCGACGCGATACACCGCAGGTACATCGAAGAAGTCGGCAGCATGAACGTATTCTTCAAAATCCAGGGCGAGGTCGTAACCCCGGCTCTCACAGGCTCGATACTGCCGGGAATCACGCGCGCCTCCTGCCTGCATATCCTGAAGGATTGGGGAATCCCCGTCTCCGAGAGGCCGATAGCAATCGACGAGCTCTTCGGGGCGGCGGAGGACGGAAGGCTGGAGGAGGCCTTCGGCAGCGGCACGGCCGCGGTCATTTCCCCCATCGGCAAGATAGTCTACGGCGATAAAACCGCAATCCTGAGCGGCGGAAATATAGGGCCGCTTTCAGCAAAACTATACGATTACCTGACAGGCATCCAGTGGGGCAGGATAGAGGACCCCTACGGCTGGACGGTCAGAGTCGTCTGAGGAAGAGAGGAATTCAGGTAGGTATGTACAGCATCTACAATCCCGAAGCGGAAACCATGCCCAGAGACAAACTGCGTGAGCTCCAGAGCGAGCGGCTGGTCAAGACGGTAAAGCACGTTTATCAAAACGTTCCCGCCTACAGGAAGAAGTTCGACGAGGCGGGGGTAAGGCCGGAGGACATAAAGTCCGTTGACGACCTCACCAAGCTGCCATTTACATACAAGCAGGACCTGCGCGACAACTACCCCTTCGGGCTCTTTGCGGTTCCGATGGACGACATCGTGCGCATACACGCCTCCTCGGGCACGACCGGCAAGCAGACGGTCGTCGGCTACACGAGAAACGACCTGAAGGTCTGGGGCGAGGTGATGGCCAGGACCATCGGCGCCGGCGGGGTTACGAAGAAGGACATAGGCCACATCAGCTACGGCTACGGCCTTTTCACCGGCGGTCTCGGCGGCCATCTCGGCTCGGAGACTATCGGCTGCGCGACTATTCCCGCCTCGACGGGCAACACCGCAAGGCAGGTCACGATTCTCGTGGATTTCAAGCCCACCTTCCTGCTCTGCACCCCCTCCTACGCCCTGACGATTGCCGAGTACATGGCCGAGCACGGAATCACAAAGGAGCAGCTCAGCCTCAGGTGCGGCTTCTTCGGGGCCGAGCCCTGGACGCGCGGAATGCAGCAGGAAATCGAAAACCGCCTCGGAATTGAGTGCTTCGACATCTACGGCCTGTCCGAAATCATCGGACCGGGCGTCGCCTACGAGTGCCAGGCCCACGAGGGCCTGCACGTCGCCGAGGACCACTTCATCCTCGAGGTCATCGACCCGAGCACCGGCAAGCCCGTGCCCGACGGCGAGCGCGGCGAGCTTGTCTTCACCTGCATCACCAAGGAGGCGCTGCCGCTAATCCGCTACCGCACGCACGACGTGGGCTACAAGCTGCCCGAACCCTGCAAGTGCGGGCGCACCCACGCGCGCATCAGCAAGATTCTCGGCCGCTCCGACGACATGCTCATAATCCGCGGCGTCAACGTCTTCCCCTCCCAGATTGAAAGCGTCCTGACCACGCTCGAGGGCATAGCGCCGCACTACCAGCTGCTCGTCGACCGCGTGAACAACAGGGACACCCTGACCGTGCTCGTCGAGATGACCGAGGACAACTTCACCGACGAGGTGAGGAAGATTGAGGCTATGGCCGCGAGGGTGCGCAAGGAGATTGAGAACGTGCTCGGCATCTCCGTCGACGTGCGTCTGGTCGCGCCGAAGACCATCACGAGATTCGAGGGCAAGGCGGTGCGCATCATCGACAAGCGCAAGCTCCACGATTAAAGGAGGAGACGAACATGACGATTAAGCAGCTATCCATCTTCGTCGAGAACCGCGTCGGCGCGCTTCTGGACGTCACGAGCGTCCTCCGCGAGAACCAGATTGACATGCGCGCCTTCTCCGTGGCCGAGACGACCGACTTCGGCATCGTCAGGCTGATTGTCAACAAGCCCGGCAAGGCGAGGGAACTGCTCCGCGCCTCGGGCCTCACGGTCATCGAGACGCCCGTGATAGGCGTCCTGCTCGAGGACACTCCCGGCACCTTCCACAGCGTTCTCGAGACGCTCTTCAAGGCGCGGATTTCGATTGAGTACACCTACGCCTTCGCCAAAAACTCCGGCAGCCGCAAGGCCTATATGATGATAAGGGTCGAGGACCCGGAAAAGACCGCTAAAATCCTGCAGGAGGCCGGCTTTACGCTCCTTTCCCCCGGCGACGTGTACGAGGAGTAGCCTAAGACCTTTTGGCGCCGCGCGCTTCTGAGGCGGCGTCCTCTCTGCAAAAGCATTACCATTACCGCACAGGCAGAATCCCCGATTGAGGCTTCAATCGGGGATTTGTTGCTTATATTGAGTTTTTCCCGTCCGCGACGGCCGGTCTAATCGCCGGGCGCGGGCCCTTGCGTTTTGCGGCTCTTCCTACTGCCCCGCCGCGCTTTGCTGCCTTCGCTTGAGCATGACTTTGATTTTCTTTTTCCGTATAAGGAACACTATCATAATTATCAGCGGAAAAACGAATATTACGGGCAGCGTGACGAAGGGGAAAATCCTGTCCGAGCGCAGAAGCTCGATGGTGCTGGATGTGTCCAGAATCGGCACAAGGCAGACGATAAAGCCGAGCACCGCAATGGGTATCACGAAGGATTTGTGCGATTTGGCCCCTACGATTTCCGAGAACACGTTGCTCGCCATGTAGTTGTAAAGCGAGAGCTTCAAAAGCGCGAGCGGGAACCAGGCGAGGGTGTTTATCGCCTGCATCCGCTCGAGAAAGCCGAGGGCCTTGACCTGCCTTGTGTAGACGTAGTAGGGGTTCCAGGCTATTCTCGCAAAGTCTATGCCGAGCACCAGAATCGTCGGCAGAAGGATAAGCATGAAGTTGACGGCGAAGGTGAGGACGGCTCTTATATATGTCTTGTTTATATTGACCTTCTCGTCGATATACTGCGCGAAAAGGAAAAAAATGATGGTTTCCGAGTATCTCGCGGCGGTGAGGAAGGCCCCGATATTCATGTCGATGAATTTCGAATCGGCGAGAACGGGCCTCAGCACCCCCCAGTCCATCTTGCCGAGCCCCATCAGGAAAAATGTCACTATCGTGAAGATTATGATGGGCACGAATATCGTAGAGAGCCTTCCTATGGTGCCGGCTCCGTTGTAGGCGGCGTAGCAGACCGCGATGAGAATGGTCACGAGAAGGCCCCAGGTGGGCGTGTCGGGGAAGAGATAGAGGTTTATGAACATCGAGACAATCAGCATGCAGGCGGTAAAGCAGTATGCGAAGAAAAGCACATAGAAAAGCGCCATGAGCTTTCCGAAAAACTTCCCCAGAATCATTTCGAAAGTCTCGTTGAAGCTAAGGCCCCGAAAATTGTTCGTGATAACGAGCAGCGGAATATTCAGCAGGAACATATAAGCAATCGTCATTATCAGGACAATCCAGACGTCCTGATTTGAGGGCGGCGTGTTCAGGATAGGCATAAAGGTATAGGGAAAAACGAGCGCGCTGCCCGAGGTCATGAAAACCAGCTGAAGGGCGGTGATGAAAGGCTTTTTCTTCACTTGTCCTCCTCCTCATACCTGAACGGCCTCTTAATCTCTCCGTAGCGGCGTATCCTGGACTCAACCGAGACGCTTATCTCGGCCTCCTTAAACTTTTCGTCCCAGTCCTTTTTCATATCCCTCCACTCCTTGGGGTGCTGGTCGTGGACGAATTCGCCGAAGCCGAAGATGTCGCTCTCAAACTCCTGCTGCGCCTTTTTGATTGCGCCCTCCACGTCCTTCTTCAGCTTCTCGTTGAAGGACTCCTCCAGCTTTTTGATTTCCTTGGGGTCGTTTATCTCGATTTCGCCGGTCTCCGCCGCGATGTTGGTGTTGACCTTGAGCTTTACGTCGATTTTTATCTTGTCCCCGTCCATGGAGGTCTTGACCTTGCACTTTGAGCCTGTAATTCCGAAAACCGTGTTTCCGGTCTCGGAGGGGACCGTGATGTGGATGTTGTGGACCTTGTTCATGATGAAGTTGTAGGCCCTTGTCTCCTCGCCGTTAAAGTAACCGGCAAGAACCCCGTCCTTGAACGCGGCAAGGCCCTCGCAGACGATTTTATATTCCTTTTTCTCCTCTCCTTTGCCGCCGTCGCCGCCCTTGTCCTCGCCCTTGGGGGTCTGGGACGGGTTTTCAACAATCTCGACAAGCAGCGCCACGGGCTGCTTTCCGTCGCTGTAGTAGTCCCTCACGAAGTCGAGGGTCGTCGGGAAGACGGCCTTCGATGATCTGTCCGGCAGAAAACGGCTCATGGTTTCAATATAGTTGCCCACTGTGTCGGACAGGTCCAGCGTCGCCTCGTATATTTTCTCGGGCTTATCGCCCTTAATCACGCCGATAAGCGCGGTCTCGTCGGTTATTTTCGCCCTGAGTATATAGTCGAGCGTCGGGTTCACGCTCTGTTTCGCGAGCTTTTCGGAGAAAAAGCGGACCTTGTAGTGCCCTCCGAATATGTTCCTGTCCACGCTCTGGGAGGCGTTGGCTATGGCCTCTCTCGGCGAGTCGCCCATTGCGCGGATGGTATAGTTCGAGCCCTTCGACTTCCCGCCGTCGCCGCTTCCGGCGTCGGCGGCGTTTAAAAACTCAAGGTGGACTATGAACTTCCCTTCGTCGTCCACGTCGTAAATTAAGCTGTTCACAATGCCGAGGTATTTCGGCTCGATTCTGCTCCAGCAGCCCGAGAGGGAGAGCATTATCGGCAGGCACAGAACTATGCATAAAATCCTTTTTATAGAAGCCGCCCCCCCTTTTTTAAGGCTTATTGCCCATTCTCTCGTTGTTGTGCTCTATTATCGTCTCCGGCCTGCGCCTGAGCTTTTTAAGCGGGGCCCTTACGAAGCTGTCGTTCATCTCGCTCAGCGAGAAGGAGGACAGAATCGGTATCCCGAAGCTCGTCGTCGATATCAGCTGCGCCGCCATGATGAAGGCGCAGGAGGCTATGCCGATAATCCCCATCGCGCTGCCGAAAATCCAGAACAGGGCCCTGTAGATAAGCGTGAACTCGGAAAGGTTCGGCACTATGAAGCTCGCGACCGCCGAGAGCGCGACGATTATAACCGAGGCTTCGCTCACTATTCCCGCGCTGACCGCCGCCTCGCCGATGATAAGCGAGCCGACTATGGTTATCGCGGAGCCTATCGCCTTGGGAAGGCGCGTTCCGGCCTCCTTCAGCAGCTCGAACATAAGCGTGAGCACGAAAATCTCGGCCGAAACCGGCATCGGGGTCTTGAGCGTCGAGGTGATTATGCTCCTGAGGAAGACCGAGGGCAGCATTTCCTGATTGAAGGTCACTATCGCGACATAGAGCCCCGGAACCACAACGGTTATAAATAGGCCGAGTATCCTAAGGAGCCTGAGTATCGAGGCGTATAAGAACCTGTTGTAGTAGTCCTCCGAGGTCTGGATGTTCTCTATGAAAAGCTCGGGGATAGTGAGAACGTGCGGGCTGCCGTCGCAGAGTATCGCGACGCGGCCCTCTAGGAGCCTGCCCGCCACGACGTCGGGCTTCTGCGTCATCCCTATGCCCGAAACCGGCGAGTAGGTGTTCTCCTCTATATACTGCTCGATATAGCCCGTTTCGAGGATTGCGTCGGTGTTGATTCTGGAGAGCCTCCGCCGGAGCTCGGCAAGTATCCGCGTGTTGACTATGCCGTCGATATAGGCGATGCAGACGTCGGTGTTCGTGACCCTGCCGAGAGTCATGGCCTCGAATACTAGGTTCGGCGTCTTGAGCTTTCGACGTATCAGCGCGGTGTTCGTCCTGATGTTTTCCGTAAAGCCCTCCTTGGGGCCGCGGATGACCGACTCCGCCGAGGGCTCCTCGACAGAGCGCTGCATCCAGTGCTTAAATTCGACAAGCCAGGCCTTGCCCGCGCCCTCGTAGTACACGGCGACGTTGCCGTCGAGGACGTCATCGATGGCCTTGGAGTATTTTTCGGTTACCGTGTAGACAGAGGAGATGGCGCCTGACACGTCCCCGTCGAACAGCGGCGAGCGGAGCGGCTTAACTATGTCCCTGTCTATGAGGTCCTTGTCCGTCATCCCGTCGACAAAGACGATGAGGGCTTCGCCGCACACGGTTTTAATGGTCGTTATCACCATGTCGGAGCTGTTTTTGAAAGTCGCCTTAACCCTGCTCTCAAGCTCCTTTATGCTGCAGGGGATTGTGTCGTTCCGGCCCTGCCCCTGGGCCTGACTCTGTCCCTGCTGACCCTGGCCGGACGCGGAATCCTGCCCCTGACCCTGGACGGAGGAGGGAGATTGCTGACCCTGCCCCTGGCCGGAGGAAGTGTTCTGCCCCTGTTCCTGAGCGGACGAGGAACCCTTCCCCTGCTCCTGGCCGGACGCGGGGGAATATTGATTTTTCCCGCCCGAGGCCTGCCGGTTCTGGCTAGGGGGCTGACTGTCCTGAGAAGAGGTATTCTGCGGCTCCCGTCCCGCGGCCTGTCCTCCCTGCGGGAGCGCATCCTGCCCGGAGGTCTGCCGGTTCTGCGCGGAAGCGTCCTGCCGCGCGGGGCCCTGCTGTTTCGGAATCCCTCCGCCCTGCTGTCCCGGGCTCTGCTCCTGCGAAGGCCCGCTCTGCCCTGACTGGCTGGAGGCGCTCTGGTTCAGACAGGAAGCGCCTTGCCCCGGAACTTGCCGGCCTTGGGAGGGCACGCCCTGCCAAAGCTGCCCCAGAGCCTGCCTCCACTGAGGCGTCGCGCCCTGCTGGGGCTGTCCGGCGGGGTTCTGGTTTAAATAAGAGCCGTATTGCCCCGAAGCCTGCTGATTCTGAGAGAAAACGCCCTGCCAGGACTGCGCCGGGGTCTGCCGGTCCTGAGCTGGGACGCCCTGCCGGTGCCCGGGAGTGTTCTGTATCAGATAGGGGCCGTGCCGCCATGGCTGCCCGGCGGCCTGCCAGCTCTGGGAGGACCCGCTCTGCTGAGGCTGTCCGGCGGGGTTCCGGTTTAAATAAGAGCCGCCATGCCCCGCAGCCTGCTGATTCTGAGAGGAAACGCCCTGCCGGGACTGCGCCGGGGTATTCCAGCCCTGAGAGAACCCGCCCTGCCGGGGCTGCCCGGTGGCCTGCAGGTTTTGTGAAAAGGCGCTCTGCGGGGCCTGCCCAAAGGCCGGCTGGCTGTAAAAAGCCTCCTGCCGGGCCTGTCCCGGGCTCTGCCAGCCCTGAAGGGGCGCGCCCAGCTGTCCCGGGCTATGCTGCTCCTGATAGAAGCCGCCCGCCCGCGGCTGCCCGGAGGGCTCAAACCCCGGCCGGTTCGGCGCAAAAGCGTCTCCCGGCTGCGTCTGGTTTGCGCTCTTCCACTCCGGCGCGGACCCCCAGCCTTGCTCCTCCTGCTTTTTCCTTTCCGGCTTTTTCTTCAGAAACTCGAAAATCGCTATCACCCCTGCCGTACCGAATGTCCACCGATATTATGCGCAA